>UMHL01033888.1_pt1 | contig 38044 bp, 29 predicted proteins | sample 1965551 | NCBI WGS metagenome assembly UMHL01 (sample SAMEA4836100, study PRJEB28245) | human gut metagenome | biome: gut microbiome; material: fecal sample | place: Denmark | collected 2008 | reverse complement strand
TTTTCTCTCTCGGTTTCGTCATGGCTGGTCGCTCCTTTCTGCCTGTTTGCAAAAGAAAAGAGCAGCCGTTTTCTGTGTGAAAATAGCTGCTCTTGGTGGGTGGGTTATTCAGTTGTTAGGGGACTGTTGTCTGTGCGGCAAACTGGAATTCGCACCGCCCAAATATTTCATCTGTTATTAGCGGTTATAAGCAACCGTCAAAATCGGCGCAAAGCATTGAAATCACTGGGTTTATTGAGAAATCAAGACCACCCGAAATTATCTTCTTTTATACGCTGTTACCCTTGACCGCGTGAGCTGATAAGGGCAAAATCAAGGGAAACCCCCATGCGGGAAACACAATTATTTGACAAACGGCTGACAGTGATGTGTTAAGTCAAACTGAATAAGAATCCACCGGCAGGTCCGGTTACGGTAAGGGAGCATTGCGTGGCAATGCTCCCTTTTACTATACCACAGACCGCCGTTGAGAGATAGATAAAATCTGTGGCAGAACGGAGGTGTCAGATATGCCGCAGGCGATCTTTGCGTACCATCTTGGCATGGACGCCGAGCAATACGCCTTTTTCCGCATCCCCAAGCTCCTGATCACCGAGCCGTACTTTCGGCGGCTCTCCACCGACGCGAAGCTGCTGTATGGCCTCATGCTGGACCGCATGAGCCTGTCCATGAGAAACGGCTGGATGGACGATGACGGCCATGTGTACATCTACTTTACGCTGGAGGAGGCGTGCGAACAGCTCTGCTGCAAGACGGATAAGGCGGTCAAGCTGTTCGCGGAGCTGGACAGTGCCAAAGGCGTTGGCCTCATTAGGCGGGTCAAGCAGGGGCTTGGCAGACCGGCGAAAATCTATGTTCTCCGCTTCATGGGCATGGAGGACGAACCAGGCGAGGATACACCGAAAGCGGAGCCTCCGAGCTGCCGAAATCCAGACTTCGGAAAAACCGAAGTCAAGAGTTCTGAAAAACCGAAGTCTGAACCTCGGAAAATCAGAAGTCAAGACCTCGGAAAAACCGAGTGTAATAAGACTGATAAGAATAATACTGAGTTGAGTAATACTGATTCATCTATCCATCCGGGCGCGCAGCCGGAGGAGGTGATTGAGGGATACCGAAAAGAGATTCGGAAGAACATCGAGTATGACCACCTGCGCCGGCAGCATCCCTATGACGACATCGACGAGATCGCGGACCTCATGCTGGAGGTCCTCTGCACACAGGGCAGCTTTATGCGGATCGGCGGAAAGCAGCTTTATACGGCACTGGTGAAGGAGCGGTTTCTGAAGCTGGATTCCTCCCACATCGAGTATGTGCTGGACTGCCTGCGGGAGAGCACCGCGGACATTCGCAACATCAAAGCCTATCTGCTGGAGATGCTGTTCAACGCCTCGGCTACCTGCGGCAGCTACTACCGCGCCAAAGTGAATCACGACTTCCACGACAGCGGATAGGCAGAGCGAACAGCTCTGCTTTTTTGAAACCCATTTTACGACTGAAAGGAGCATCGAACCCGTGAAAACAATCGCACTGGCAAATCAGAAGGGCGGCGTGGGTAAGACCACCACAGCCGCCAGCCTCGGCATTGGTCTTTCTCGGCAAGGTAAAAAAGTCCTGCTGATCGACGCCGATGCACAGGGCAATCTCACGCAGATGTTGGGCTGGCCGCAGCCTGACGAATTATCCCCCACGCTCTCCTCCCTGATGGAGAAAATAATCGCGGAGCATCCCATCGCCCCCGGTGAGGGCATTCTGCACCACCCGTCCGGCGTCCACCTTGTCCCCGCCAATATCGAGCTGTCGGCACTGGAGGTCACACTGGTCAACACCATGAGCCGTGAAACGGTGCTGCGGCAATATTTGTCCACGGTGGCAGACCGCTACGATTACGCGCTCATCGACTGTATGCCATCCCTCGGTATGCTGACCATCAATGCCCTGACTGCGGCGGACAGCGTGATTATCCCCGTGCAGGCGCAATATCTCCCAGCAAAGGGGCTGGAACAGCTTTTGCGAACCATCACTCGCGTGAAACGGCAGCTCAACCCGAAGCTGGAGGTGGACGGCATTGTGCTGACGATGGTGGACAGCCGTACCACACTGGCGCGGGAGATCAATGCGCTTGTCCGCAAAACCTATGGCGGTCATGTGTTCGCAAGCGAAATCCCCCGGTCCATCAAGGCGGCAGAGATCAGTGTGGAAAACAAAAGCATTTACGACCATGACCGCAGTGGCAAGGCGGCGCTGGCGTATGAAAATCTGACGAGGGAGGTGTTGAGCCTTGGCAAGCAAATTAAGCGGCATCGAACTGACCCGGTACGATGACCTGTTCAAAACGGACGCGGAGCGTGAGGCCGACCGGCAGGAGCGGATTCAGATCGTCCCAGCCGCAGAGGTTTTCCCATATTCCCGCCAACCGTACACCATCGACCGCCCCACGCCTGATCTGGTGCGGCTTATGGACAGTATTGAGCACATCGGCATCGCTGAGCCGCTGATCGTCCGCCCCCGTGATGCTGGCGGATATGAGATCATTTCCGGCCACCGGCGCGATTACTGTGCGAAGGCTGTGGGGCTGGATACCCGCCCCGTTATTGTCCGCAATTACAGCGATGAGGAAGCGGACATTTTGGTGGTGGATTACAACATCAACCGCGAGGACTTACTGCCCAGCGAGAAAGCCAAAGCCTACAAGCTGAAGCTGGACGCCATGAAACGGCAGGGACAGCGGACTGATTTAACTTCTCGCCAACTTGGCACGAAGTTAAGAGCAGACGAGATTTTGGCAGAAAAAGCCGAGGACAGCGCGCGCCAAATTCAACGCTATGTGCGTCTGAATAAGCTGATTCCTCCGCTGCTGGACGCAGTGGACGCAGGAACGCTCAAGTTCGTTCCCGCGGCGGATTTCCTCTCCCACCTGTCCGAAAAAGAACAGACCTACCTTCTGCTGGTCATGGAGCGCGATGAGGTATCCCCATCGCTTGGACAGGCCCAGCGGCTCAAGCAGCTCAGCAGTGAGGGCAAGCTGGAAAACAACATCATCGACCTCATCATGCGGGAGGAAAAACCGCTGGAGCGCAAGGTCACCATCCGCAACGACCGTCTGCAAAAATACTTCCCCGCCAGCTACACCCCGAAGCAGATGGAGGATGTCATCATCAAGCTGCTGGAAGGTTGGCACCGCAAGCGGCAACAGGAGCAGGTGCGATGAGGAACGAACCGATGCGCAGGAATGACCTGCCGGAAACCTGTTTTTCCATTCTGCCGTCCAGCGGGCAGCTTATTATCATCCGGTGCGGTGAGCGCGGCTATTATCCCTCCGAGTGGGACACCGGGAAACGCGAAGAAAACCGCGAGATCGCCAGCAGCCACAATGCGCGGCGCGGCATTACAGACATTCAGGAGGCCGCCATGCTGGCAGGCTCCATATTCGGCTGGAACACACCGGGCGCGAACCCGCAATGGTATCTGGACAACGCCAAATATATAAACTCCAACATCGTCCAAGGCCATATCAAAGACCCAATCATGAGCGTCTACTATCCCATCAACAGCTTTCTGCTGCGTTATGAGATTATGGGCAAGCAGCACTTTTATCTGCCCATGGACAAACTGCCGCAAGAGCTGATGGGCCAAAGGTCGCAGTTCATCATGCTGTCGGATCTGGTGTGCGGGCTTCCGGTCATGCCGGTGACAGCGACCTTTGCACAAAACGGGAGCTGCACCATCCAGTTAGAACAAGGCAGCTATGTAGTGGGTAAAATGGTCAATCAGGAATACCGTATTACAGCTCGCATTCGCGTCGGCAGCGCCGAGTTTGTCATGGGCGAATGTGAAAAAGCCCCTGCCCCCTTTGTCACATGGCAGCGCAACTGTAAAAATGATGGCGACGGCCCGCCCAACTTCTTTTGGGGGCATTACTGCTCTGACCGTGCTTCTTGCATCGAGGACTTCTGTGAACGGGCCGGAAATGAGTACAAAAAGCAGAGAGATTATATAACGCAGCAAGAACACCAGCACACCGCGCTGAAGAAAGAACAAGGTGAGGCCAGATGACGAACTATCAGAAACGAAAAGAAAAGAATGACGAATATCGCAGCAAAATCATGAGATTTACTTTCCAGCTTTCCCTTGGCGATGGAGAAGTCCGAGATTGGTTTGAACAGCAGCCCGAAAAGGGCGCGTATCTCAAAGACCTTATCTTGCGGGACAAAGCAGAACAGCTTGGATACAGAGAACAAAAGACACCAAAACAACGCAAAGTCGGTGATTACGAGATTATGCAGGAGATCCGCATGGGTGGGCGTGTTTTGCTCATGGGTTTTCATCCGATGGACGAAACCTATATGACCTGCTATGAACAGTACAATTTCCTTGGAGAAACGATATATCCAGAAGCAGTTGCCAGCAAGGACTATCTTGAGATTGCGAATACTTTTATAGAACGCTTGCAGATGCAGTTGGAAAAGGTAAAAGAGTTCCGTGCGGCCCGAAATATTCCGCAGGTGGTTTTGGGCGCAGAGGACTGCCTTCCCCAATCAGAGGAATCCTTTCAAGGCAAGCTGATCGTTGTCCGCTCCAGCAGTCTTGCCCCGGAATACCGCACCGCAGACTGCCAACTCGGTTTTGCAATAAGTGGCTTCGGCTGTACGCCCGGTTCCCGTGGACGTGCGGTTTTCTTTCAGGAGCTGTATTCCGGTGAGCGTTGCCGTTGGGACGCTTCCGACATCCTTGGCGTAGCCAATCCAGAAAAGATACCGGATTGGGCGAAAGAAAAGCTGAGAGAATATGAAAAAAAGCGTACTGAGCCGAAAAAAGATAGAGGTGAAGCCAGATGACAGACCGAGAACCCGTAAATATCATGGGCGTGGTTGCCTTTCCAAGCCCTAACAAGGATGAGCGTGTGATCCGCTTCATCGACAGCGAGTATCACACGCTGTTTACCATCAAGGACGGGGAAAGCATCGTCATTACCCGCTTTGACGGGGAAAAGATGGTTTTCCCCTGCAAGTACATCGACGATTACCATGTTTGCATCGGTAATTCTGCCTATCATATTTGCGGGTTTGCAGAAATGCAGGAGCGCAGCGGCAACACCTATGTTCCCAGAACGCCGAAAATCAGCGCCGAGATCGGCACCTATGAAATCTACCAAATCCCTGCAATCGCTGATGTAGACTACTGTTTCCGGCCTTATGCAGAGGCAAAGGGAAAACTCCAGAGCGCTGATTATCAGCGTTCTTACGCCGGTATGTACGCAAAGGAAAATTCGCTGGAGCATCTTTGGACAAAGCACAACAGCGACCACCGCCCCTTTGCCCGTCGGATGCGTTCCCTGTCCGTAAGCGATGTGGTGGTACTGACGCAGGGTGGAAGGAAAACCGCCTACTACGCAGATACCATCGGCTTCAAGGTGGTCCCGGAGTTTTTAGAACAACAGAGAGTGCAAAAGAAACACAAAGAACGAGGTGAAGCCAGATGAGCTATGACGCACAGAAGGTGACCTACCAGGAGGTCACGATTTTTGACCGACCGGCGTTGTTTACGGAATGCCGCATTGACCGAGCCACCGTGCCGGAGGACGTATATCGCTACGAGCTGCGCCACGGGGATGAGGATTGGGGAGAACCGAGGGAGTTGGCCCGAAACCTCATGGTCAACTTCTATGGCACCGTCCTCACCCGCGAGCCGTTCCAGCTTACCATTGATGGGTGGATTCCGCTGGAGAACGGCAGCCTTTCCTTTCAAGATGGCGGATGCCGTACCCTTGCGGAATTTCAGGAGAAATATCCCGCCAGCGATAAGGATGTCATTGACTTTTACAGCGTCAATGAGCCTGCGCTGCACGCTCTCTATTTCTCCCGCAGTGAGGAACAGGACAAGACCGTAGGTTGCGTGGGACACCTGCGGGGTGATTTTGGCAGCGGCAAGCAGTTTTATACAACATGGTGGCCCCACCAGCAGGATGCGCTGAACACGCCGGAGTTTAAGGACGACATTGACCGTACCGTAAACTGGCTGCGGGAGCAGCCGGGCTCCCCGCTGCGGGACTTTGACAGCATGAAACGCTACTGCAACCGGTATGAGCAGATCTGCGCCATCAAGGGTGCGTTGCTTCCCTCTTGCGGATTCATGGCGAAAACACAGCGGTATGTGTATATGCTCCGCTGTACGCCAGTTAAAGGTGATTACCAGTTTTATATTTATTGCTATCAGCGGAAGCCATTTGAAAAGGCCCAAAAAGAACAGCAAAAGAGTGACCGGCTTGCAGTAAAAAAGCGGGCGGAGCCGGAGAGATAGGAGGTGCCAACTTGCCTACAAAATTTCAGCTTATTACGGAGCTATATGACCAGACTGTGCAGAGCGTCACCGGCAGCTATCAAAGCTGGACGGGCTTTCTCCGCGCGGCCTGCTATAACTACAAATGCCCATTCGATGAGCAGCTTTTGATCTACGCCCAGCGCCCGGACGCCACGGCGGTCCTTGAGATGGAGCGCTGGAATCGTCAGTTTGGCCGCTGGGTCAACCGTGGAGCCAAGAGCATCGCCGTATTTGGTGATGACGGCCAAAACTGCCTGAAGCTCTACTTCGACGTGTCGGACACCCATGCGTCCCGTTTTGCCCGTCCGCTGCCCATCTGGACGATGCACCCAGCCTTTGAGCCGGAGGTCATCGAAACGCTGGAGGCCACCTTCGGCAACCTTGCCGAAAAAGAAAATCTGGCGGATGCGGTGCGCTCCGCCTGCCACAATGCCGTGGCAGACAACTTCACGGACTACCTGCAAGACCTGCGGGAGTGTCGGGAGGACAGCCTGCTGGAGGAACTGGACGACCTCAATTTAGAGGTGTTCTACCGGGACGCGCTGGAGGTCAGCGTGGCCTATATGCTGATGACCCGCCTCGGCCTACCGGCAGACGAGTATTTTTCGCCCGATGAGTTCGCCCATGTGTACGAATTCAACACGCCCACCACCATCAACGCCCTGGGCATCGCTACCAGCGACATCGCAGAGATGGGGCTGCGGGAGATCAGCCGCACAGTCATGCAGGCACAGCGGGATCAGTTTTTTGCAAACCGCACGAGAATCGGTTATGATAACAGCACAGGACACGAAACAACAGGACACGAAAGGAGCGAACATCATGGAAGTGACCTATCGGATGCAGGACGGCTTTCAGGTGCCGAATTTGATGATGCCCAGCGTACCGGAAGTCCATCTGGGCAAGTACGCGGAGCTGCGGAGGGAGTACCTGAAGAAGCACCGCAGGGTGCTTTACACCAACCTGAAAACCAGCGGCAAGCTGGCGGAGCATCTGGCAGAGATCGAGCAGACCGCGCGGAAGATGGTGGAGCAGACCGTGGCGCAGATGGCGAAAGCCGAGGGCGTGACGGAGGCACTGAAAGCGACCGATCCCCTGCGCTGGACGGGCCTGATGAACAATCTCCGGCACAGTGCGGAGGAACTGGTGCTCAGCGACCTGATCTACGCCTGACAACCGAAGAACCCACAGAGGCAGGAAGTGATGAGCTTCCTGCCTTTGCCGCAATCGGATCTGATGCGGAAGGCGGCGATCTTGCGGAAAACCTTCCGGCCATTGGGGAATTTTATACGCTGTACCGTGAAGCAAAGCGGCAACAACCAGACGCGATCATATTTACGAAGCTGCGAGATGGATACCTCTCATTTCAGGAGGACGCGCGGCTGTTGGAAACATTTTCAAATGTCAAGGTGACGCAGCGGGAGCGGATAGGAACGCCTGATCGGATCTCCGTCTGCTTTATCCCTCATGTTGAGATGGAAGATCAGCTTACACAGCTGGACGCCTTGCATAAGCCCGTTATTTTGGCGGACAAGCAGCCCGGAGAAGAAATTGAAATGCTCCGGATCGAGCCAAAGACCCGACGTACGCTCACAAGAGCGTATCAGGTCGCAGCCTATCACCATTTTGAAAACGGCTTTGACGATAAGCTGGACTATCAAACACTGGAGGAAGCGGAGGCCGCAGCGCAGGGCTATGTTGCCGGTACGATGGAGGAAGATGGTTTTGCATACGACGGCGCTGCCGTCTATGACGCCGAAACACGCCAGTGCCTCCGCGTCTACGGTGATTATCCGGACGAAAAGGCGCAGGAACAGGCAGCAGCCTTTGCACTGGAGCATGATACCGCACAGCAAAATACCGCAGAGCTGCCCGCCTTTCTGGATATGCACCTCATTGAAGCGAATCTGCTGGACAACGGCGGGCGCAAGCACAAGCGGCAGGAGATCTTTGAATACTTTCAGGCACACAAGAGCCTTGCGGAGCGCACAGAGTTCTTAAAAAACAGCTACAACGATATATGGGTGGAAGTCCTGACCGACGGTGTTCGGACAGGCTACCACGCCGAGAAAGACGGACTTTTGATGTGGGAGGGCAGCTACCTCTCCCGCACCTCAGAGTCCGTTTTTTCATGGCCGGTCATCACCGAAATGACCGAGGGCCTGATTGAGCGCGGCGAGTACAAGATCAAGCTGGGCCTGCAAAACGCCCCGGTCATGGTTGAGCAGCTTGCCCTATTCGACATGGGCGGCGACACCCCGGTGTACGAGGCTCCGGCAGACGCACCCTCCGGCATTCTGGCCCCGGCCCGCACGGTGCCGCAGGAGGTCATTGATCTGGCGCTCTGTACGGGCGGAAACGAACCCAACAGCGCGGAGCGCATCGCCGTATTTTATATGCGGGATCGGTCGGAATCAGAAAATATATCATTTCTGCGTCGGGAGTTTGGCACAGAAAATGGGCGCGGCATCGAGTACGAAGGCCGCAAATATGCCGTTTGGTTTCTGGAGGACGGCATCCACCTCGCCCAAGGCGACAGCGTCCGCACCGGATACAGCAAAACCGTGGTCTCATGGGGACTGGCGGCGGGCCGCATTTTGGGGCTGCTACGGGCCGGGATCTATCTCTCCGCCGCCGAACTGACACAGGCCCCTGACAAGGTGCTGCACGAAGCAATGGACGCCCTCCTGATGACAGCCCGTGACCTGACCAAGGAAGGCCGGGACATGGGGCTGCTCCCGCAGACTTTGGCCATCCACGACCAGCACAAGGGCTACCCGGAACTGGACGAGGACATGGTCGCGTTCGCAAAGACGGATGGTGGCCTACAAATGCTGGCGCAGGAATACCACGCTTTTCTCGACGCTTATTATGATGATCCATCCATTCTGCGTTACCGTCTTTCAGCGTATAACACCCACCGCATCGGCATCATCCTCAACGACCTGCTATACGAGGAACGACACTTTGATGCTCAGCCCAGCTTCCTGCGGCAATGCAAAATGTTCATCACACAAGACGAGATCGACCATTATTTTTTGCGGGAGGGCGTCGAAAGTCGGCTGGCGATCTATTCCCACTTCTGCTATCCCCACACGCCGGAGGAACGTCAGAAGTTCATCAAGGGCAGCTTTGGCGAGTACAGCGGCGGAGCCCGCGCCGGGTATGGATACACCAAGACTTACAAGGGGCTGGACTACGAACGGGACTACAATTCCAAGAAATATGATACCGTCCATCTGACCATCCCCAATGTGGTCAAGGAGTATGAGCGCCTGATCGCGCAGAAACGATTCCCCGGCGAGGACGCTATCGCCAAAATCCCGGAATATGAGCGGAGACAGGTGGCGCGGGCCATTTACTCCAGTCTGTACAATGCACCGGACAATGTGCCGCGTCCCTATTACATGGGCATGGATTATTATCAGGCAGTACCGCTGATTGAAGAAGAATTGCAGGATAGGTCCACTGCAATGTGGCTCATGGACGCATTGAATGCCCGGTTGGGTGAAATGCAAAAAGATGACCGCCACTATGAATTTGTCCATGAAACTCATTTTCAACTTTATGCCTATGTAAACGGTGAGTTCAGCCTGTTCAATCACCGGCACGATGGGCAACTGACACCGACCGTACCCAATGAGCCGACAGCGGCGTTGGTGCGGGAAGCTGCGACACCCTCCGAGGAAACCATGCCAATGCCACCGGAGCCCGTAATGCCCATGGAACCGGAAGTCCCCGAACCGCTCTCCATCGGTACACGCCTGACCATAGATGGGCGGCAGTTTGAAGTGGACAGCGTAGACGATCATACGCAAAGGGTATCCCTTCGGGACGTGACCTTTGAAGGCGGGACGGGCTTTCCCATCTTCCGAAAGGAATCCCTCGACTATGTCCGCGCACACATGGAGCAGCCGGACATGGTGCGGGAAACCGCGGCACCGCAGACGGACGAGCCGCCTGCGGTACTCACCCCGCCGAAAAAGAAAAAGCAGAACGCGCTTGCCTATCCGCTGGACGCGGATGGCCGGAACTACCGCATCACCGATGACCATATCGGAGAGGGCGCACCGCTGGAGCGTTTTCAGCGCAATCTGGACGCGATCCGTACCCTGAAAACCGTGGAGGCGGAGAATCGCGCCGCCACAGCGGAGGAACAGGCGGTGCTGGCGCAGTATGTGGGCTGGGGCGGTCTGGCGGACTTCTTTGACGAGAAGAACCCACGATACAGCGAGCTGAAAGAACTGCTTACCGATGCCGAATACGCCGCCGCCCGCGAATCCACGCTTACGGCGTTCTTTACGCCGCCTGTGGTCATCCGCAGCATCTATGCCGCCCTGGGACAGATGGGCTTCACGCAGGGCAACATTCTGGAGCCAGCCTGCGGTATCGGCAATTTTCTCGGTATGCTGCCGGAAAGCATGAGCGGCAGCAAGCTCTACGGCGTGGAGCTGGATGATCTCTCCGGGCGCATCGCCCGCCAGCTTTATCAGCGCAGCAGTATCGCGGTGCAGGGCTATGAAAAAACTGCCTTCCCGGATAACTTTTTCGATGTTGCCATCGGCAATGTCCCCTTCGGCCAGTTCCATGTAGCGGATAAACGCTATGACCGGTTGAATTTTCCTATCCATGAGTATTTCATCGCCAAGGCGCTGGATCAGGTCAGACCGGGCGGCGTTATCGCCGTTGTGACCTCCAGCTACACCATGGACAAGCGCACCGCCAGCGCGCGAAAATACATCGCGCAGCGAGCGGAGCTGCTGGGGGCCATCCGGCTACCCAACAATGCATTCAAGGCCGCAGCGGGCACGGAGGTGGTTTCAGACATTCTGTTCCTGCAAAAGCGTGAGCGCATGGTGGATATAGAACCCGAATGGGTACACCTTGCCACCAACGAGGACGGCATCCAGATGAACAGCTACTTCATCGACCACCCCGATATGGTGCTGGGCGAGATGAAGATGGTGTCCGGGCCGTTCGGCCCCACGCCCACCTGTGAGCCGTACCCGGAGCAGCCGTTGGAAGCACTGCTGGCGGAGGCCGTTCAGAATCTCCACGGTGAAATTACCGCTTATGACCGGGAGGAAGAACTGGAGGGCGAGGATCATTCCATCGAAGCCGATCCTGCTGTCCGCAATTTTTCCTATACACTGGTGAACGGGCAAATCTACTACCGGGAAAACAGCCGCATGAACCCGGTGGATGTATCCAAGACGGCAGAGAGCAGAATCCGCGGCATGATCGAGCTGCGGGACTGTGTGCGGACGCTGCTGGAATACCAGACTGAGGACTATCCCGATGAAGAAATACAATCGCAGCAAGCCAAGCTGAATGCCCTCTACGATGCCTTCACCCGGAAATACGGACTCATCAACTCCCGCGGTAACGCCATCGCCTTTGACCAGGACAGTTCCTATTTTCTGCTGTGTTCACTGGAAATTCTGGACGAGGACCGGAACCTAAAGCGCAAGGCCGACCTGTTCACCAAGCGCACCATCCGCAGTCACAAACCCGCTGAAAAGGTAGACACGGCAGTGGAGGCGCTGGCCCTGTCCATCGGGGAGAAAGCCCATGTGGATATGGACTATATGAGCAGGCTCACCGGCAAGGACGAAGAAACGCTGTTTTCTGACCTCAAGGGCGTGATTTTTTTGAACCCCGCTTACACCGGCGAGAGCGATGGGTATGAGAAATACCTGCCCGCGGACGAGTATCTTTCCGGCAATGTGCGTCAGAAATGGGCGGTTGCCCAAGGTAAGGCGGAGCAGGACCCGCAGTATCAGATCAACGCTGATGCACTCGCGCAGGTGCAGCCCACCGACCTCACCGCCAGCGAAATTTCCGTGCGGCTGGGTGCGACATGGCTGGATACGGAATATGTACGTCAGTTTACTTTTGAAACGCTGGGAACTCCGCGCAGCACTCAACGGCGCATCAAGGTGCATTACTCCAACATCGCCGGCGAGTGGCGCATGGAGGGCAAGGGCATGGACCCCGGCAATGTGAAGGCGTTCAGTACCTACGGCACCAAGCGCATCAATGCCTATGAGATCATCGAAACGACACTTAACCTGAAGGATGTCCGCATTTTTGATTACCAATACGATGAGGAAGGGCGCAGAATTGCCGTTCTGAACAAGAAAGAGACGGCCATCGCCCAAAGCAAGCAGGAACTCATTAAAGACGCTTTTGCTGAGTGGATCTGGAAAGACCCTGACCGGCGCGAAGCCATCTGTAAGACCTATAATATCCTGTTCAACAGCAACCGCCCCCGTGAGTATGATGGCAGCCATATCAATTTCAGCGGCATGAACCCGGAGATCACGCTCCGCAAGCACCAGGTCAACGCCATTGCCCACATTCTCTACGGTGGAAATACTTTGCTGGCTCATGTAGTGGGCGCCGGCAAGACATTTGAAATGGTTGCAGCGGCGATGGAGTCAAAGCGGCTGGGCCTGTGTCAGAAGTCCCTCTTTGTGGTGCCCAACCACCTGACAGAGCAGTGGGCCACTGAGTTTTTGCAGCTCTATCCGGCAGCGAACATCCTTGTCGCTACCCGTAAGGATTTTGAAACCAAGAACCGCAAGAAATTCTGTGGACGGATCGCTACCGGCGACTACGATGCCGTTATCATCGGGCATTCGCAGTTTGAGAAGATCCCCATGAGTGTAGAGCGCCAGCGGGCCATTCTGGAACAGCAGATCGACGAAATTATGATGGGCATTTCCGAAGCCAAGCGAGAAAAAGCGGAGAATTTCACGATTAAACAGATGGAGAAAACCAAGAAGGGCCTGCAAGCCAAGAATGACAAGCTGAATGACCAGAGCCGCAAGGACGATGTGGTCACCTTTGAAGAATTGGGCGTTGACCGCATCTTTATTGACGAGTCACATTATTTTAAGAACCTCTTTCTTTATACAAAGATGCGGAATGTGGGCGGTATCGCCCAAACCGAAGCGCAGAAATCCAGCGATTTATTTATGAAGTGCCGCTACCTTGACGAGATTACCGGGGGACGCGGCATTGTCTTTGCCACCGGCACCCCCATTTCCAACAGCATGGTGGAGCTTTACACCATCCAGCGTTACTTGCAGATGTCGGCGCTGGAGGAACAGGGCTTGCAGCACTTTGACGCATGGGCGGCGAACTACGGCGAGACCGTCACCGCCATCGAGTTGTCCCCGGAAGGCACCGGCTATCGCGCCAAGACGCGCTTCGCCAAGTTTTATAACCTGCCGGAGCTAATGTCCGTATTCAAAAATGTGGCGGACATCCAGACGGCGGATATGCTCAAGCTCCCCGTGCCGGAGGCGCATTACCACAATATCGCCCTGAAACCATCGGAGTACCAGAAAGAGATTGTGGCATCGCTGGCGGAGCGCGCCGAGAAGGTCCGCAACCGCAAGGTGGACAGCAGCGTGGACAATATGCTGCTCATCACCAACGATGGCCGCAAGCTGGCGCTGGATCAGCGGCTGGTCAATCCCATGCTCCCCAGCGATCCCAACAGCAAAGCCGCCAAGTGCGCGGAAAATGTGTTTGAGATCTGGCAGCGCACCGCTGGCCAACGCTCCACCCAAATGATCTTTTGCGACCTCAGCACACCGAAGGATGACGGCACATTCAGCGTTTATGATGATATTCGCGCGAAATTGCTGGAATTGGGTATTCCCGAAAACGAGATCGCCTTCATCCACAACGCCAAGAGCGAGGTACAGAAGAAAGATCTGTTCGGCAAAGTGCGGAGCGGTCAGGTGCGTATCCTGCTGGGCAGCACCCAGCGCATGGGCGCTGGAACCAACTGTCAGCAAAAGCTCATCGCCCTGCACCATCTGGATTGTCCGTGGCGTCCGTCCGACCTTCAGCAGCGGGAGGGGCGCATCATCCGGCAGGGCAACGAAAACCCGGAGGTAGACATTTACAGCTATGTCACCGAGGGTACCTTCGATGCCTATTTGTACCAGCTGGTAGAATCCAAGCAGAAATTTATATCGCAAATTATGACCAGCAAATCGCCTGTCCGCTCCGCCGAAGATGTAGACGAACAGGCGCTTTCTTATGCCGAGATCAAGGCGCTGGCCAGCGGCAACCCCATGATCAAGGAAAAGATGGATCTCGACATTGAGGTGTCCAAGCTGAAGCTGCTGAAAGCCAACCATCTTTCTCAGAAATACGCGCTGGAGGACGCCATCAGCAAGGGTTTTCCGAAGCAAATCGCGGAAACGCAGGCGCGGATCGCCGGGTATGGCGCGGATATTGCCACGGTCAAGGAGAATACCCATCCCAATGGGGACGGCTTCTCTCCGCTTACGCTGGCGGGCGTCACCCATGCCGACAAGAAAGAGGCGGGCGCGGCGCTGCTGACCATGTGCCAAACGATGCTCTCCCCGGAGGCGACACAGGTCGGCAGCTATCGCGGCCTGACGCTGGAACTGTCCTTTAATACCTTCGCGCGGGAGTACCGTCTGACCATGATCGGGCAGCTCCGCCATACCGTTACGCTGGGAACCGATGTGTTCGGCAATTTGCAGCGCATGGACAATGCACTGGAGGGACTGCCCATCAAGGAGCAGGCTTGCCGGGAGCAGCTTTCCAATCTGCAAACGCAGTTGGAAACCGCAAAGGCAGAGGTACAAAAGCCGTTTCCCCGCGAGGCAGAGCTGAACACCAAAACGGCACGGCTGGAGGAACTGAATTCCCTGCTGAATTTAGACCACAAGGAGCCGGAGATCGTAGACGCCGAGCCGGACGAGGATCAAAGGCCGCCGGAGCGCCGCAGACCGCAGTTGGAGCGGTAAAACCAATAGAAAATGGAGGAAATTATGGGTTATCAGGAAAGCTGGTTCTATATCGAGCCGCAGCACAAATTCAAGAAATTGATCCAGGCATACGAAAAGGCGGAGCAGTCCGGCTACTATGAGGTAGCCGGTGCGGAACCACATTCCGTTATTGTTTTGAAGCAGCCCTTTGGCGATATTCCAGCAGGAAAGAAACTGCTTTGGGTGTGCGGTGACCGCGGCTTTCACTGTGCCGCTGGGGTATTCGGCGGCGAGCTGAAATGCTCCGGCAGGCTCCGCGTGATCCCGGTGGAGGCGGTGCTGAACGGCACCGACGATCCACGCATGAAGGGGCTGGACTTTGACAGTCCGGCCCCCAGCGAAAACGCCTATATGAAACGATACAGCGTCGCCAATTACGCCCACCGGATGCGGGCGGGATTGGCAAGATGAAGGGAGGTTTACCATGACAAAGGAACAGTTGGAAAATAAACTCTATGAGCGTATGTCCGCGGAAAACGAGACGTTTCTGACCGATCTGAAAGCAAAGCCTGTGGATGAGATCATTTCTCATGCCTATGAAATTGCCTGTCGGGACAACCTGCTGATGCTTTTTGAGGATGAAACAAGCCTCTCCGAGCGGCAGCTTACGGTGCTGAACGAGTTTGAGCATCCCCTGTCACAGCTTTATACAGACTGGCTCTCCCGCGATACGGATGAGATGGATGCCTTTCGAGACAGCATTGCGTGCTGTGCGGATGATATTCTTCGGAAAAGAGTCGAAGAAAAATATCGAGATCCCGCGCAGCCCATATACCCTAACACCCGTTCGGAAGCCATGGCTCGCGGAGAGGTCTTTGAGTGGATGGCCAGCCGGGATCGGACGCTGACCTGTGCGGGAACCTTTGAGAAGGACGCGACCAACGCCTACAACGATGGAACGCTGTCTGTCTTTTTGAAGGATTGGACAACCACCTACGGCAAGGACCGCTGTATGTTCGTGCTGGCCTGTACCATGGCGCAGCGCACGGGAGATGAGCGATTCTACCCACCGGCGCGTCAGGCCGCAGGCCGCTTTGCGGCGCTCCAAAAGCAGATGGGCGGGCACACAGACGTTTACGCTGTGGACAATCACTCCTGCGTGATCAATGCGGCAATGGAAGAACTGGCCAAGCCAGAGCGCAGCGTGGAGCGAAAGACGGTGAAAAAAGATGCGCCGGAGCGGTAAGATTATTTTGAAATAAGGCAAAGAAACAAACGGCTTTATTTCAGAAAGTGGTTGTATTTCTGAAATAAGGCTGCATTGGAGCGGTGTCCGTGAGTTTTCTGAGGCGCTGACCATAAGGGCTTTCTAAAACGGATTTTGTGTGTTATAATGCTTGAAAAAATAGGAGAGACGCTGAAATGACGATTGCAGCAAAAGAACGCAGAATTCAGGCGGTAAAGCTGGCAGATGCTTTGAATGCCATTGAAGGCGTTCCCGTTTCTAAATATGCCAAGATGCTCTCACAGTGCTGGGCAAACGGCGATTTGACTGGTGAGCAGATGAAAGAGGCTCTGCTGGCCTCCCATTACAGGTTGGCAGCGCAGGAGCATTCTGCTCATGAAACTATGTTTAGTCAAGAACAATAGGAGGAACCGATGCATGGATGATTTAGCAATCAGCGGAAACAGCATCCATCCTGAACAGACGGAGATCATTATGTATCAGACCGAGGATGGTTTGACAAAAATCGATGTCCGCATGGAAAACGAAACCGTTTGGCTGACGCAGGCGCAGATGGCGGAACTGTTTCAACGAGAGCGCAGCGGTATTACGAAACATATAAAAAATGTATTTGCTGAAGGCGAGGTAGATGAAAAAAGCAATGTGAAAAATGTTCACATTGCAAATTCGGACAAACCCGTCGCATACTACAGCTTAGATGTCATCATCTCTGTGGGCTATCGCGTGAAGTCGTTGCGCGGTACTCAATTCCGAATTTGGGCCAATTCCGTGCTGAAAGAATACCTCATCAAGGGCTTTGCCATGAATGATGAGCTTCTGAAGCAAGCTGGCGGCGGCAACTATTTTGATGAGTTGATGGATCGCATCCGCGATATTCGCTCGTCTGAAAAAGTGTTCTGGCGCAAAGTCCTGGACATTTACGCCACCAGCGTGGACTATGACCCGCGGACGGAAGCCTCCGTCCTTTTCTTCAAAACCGTTCAGAATAAAATGCACTGGGCCGCTCACGGTCAGACAGCGGCGGAAAAGATTTTTTACAGCGCAGACAGCAGCAAGCCCAACATGGGTCTGCGCTCATTTTCCGGAAGTCATCCTACCCAGAGCGATGCCCTCGTTGCTAAAAATTACTGCACCGAGGACGAGCTGCTGGCACTTAATGACATTGTATCGGCTTACCTTGATCTCGCAGAGATGCAGGCACGCCGCCGCATTCCCATGTATATGTCCGATTGGATCGACACTCTGGATGGATTCCTCAAGCTCTCTAAACATGAGATCTTGACTCATGCAGGAAAAATCAGCGCGGCCGCAGCAGAGAAAAAAGCCAAGGAGGAATACCGAAAATACAAAGAGCTTCAGTCCGCCGAATTATCCAGAGGTGAAAAGGACTACATTGCCGCATTGGAAAGCGCTGAGCAAAAAATGCTGAAAAAGAGCGATCAATAAGCGATTCATATTACTCAGAAGCCGTTTGCAGAAATGCAGACGGCTTTTCTGATGCCCGGAGGTGATTTCCCATACCCTACCTATCAAAAGACCAGATCGCCACCGCCCGCGAGATGGACCTATTGACCTACCTGCGGCGGTTTGAGCCGGAGGAACTGGTGCATATCGGCGGGAACACCTACACCACCCGCACCCACGATTCCCTGAAAATCTCCAACGGGAAATGGTGCTGGTGGTCGCGGAACATCGGCGGCACGAATGCGCTGGACTATTTGACCCGCGTGGAGGGACTTTCCTTTCTGGATGCCGTTCAGCGCATCCTTGGAGAATTACCCCGTGTGCTGCCCACGCCGAAGCAAGCGGCACCGCTTCTGAAAACTGAATTTACCCTCCCACCCAAACACGCCGACACCCGGCGTGTTTTTGCATATCTTCGGAGCCGCGGCATTGACGCAGAGATCATCAACCACTGCATCAAGCACGGGCAGCTTTACGAGGACGCCGAGCGTCATAACTGCGTATTTGTGGGCTACGAACATGGGAACCCTGCCTACGGCGCACTGCGTGGGACGCTCTCAGAAACCACCTTTGCCGGTGAAGTCCCAGGCAGTGACAAGCGATTCTCATTCGCGGTCCCACTCCGCGCCGGCGGCAAAACCCTCTGCGTGTTTGAATCCGCCATAGACGCCCTTTCTTACCTGACGCTGCTGAAGCTGCGGGGGCAGGATTGGCGCGCCGCCAATACGCTGTCCCTCTCCGGCGTCTATCAGCCGCGAAAGGATGGCTCGATCCGATCCCCCGCGGCGCTGGAGCAATACCTGAAGGACAATCCCGGCGTGGCACGGATCGTGCTGTGCCTGGATAATGACGGGCCGGGACGGGCGGCATCCGCAGCCATTCAAAAGAAACTTTCCGAGTATGAGGTCATCGACAACCCACCCCACCGCGGAAAGGACTACAACGACCAGCTCCAGCTTGTGAAAGGGATCAGCGGCAGAGTAAAGACCCGTGGCGGCGAGGCGCGCTGATTTTCTTTTTCGGCTGGTTTAGGACTGCAAGCGGCCTGCGGCTGCTTTGCAGTCGCAAGCATAGCATTTGGCTATCCAAATGCGCTTGTTAGGGGGTAAATCCCCTAAGACCCCATCCTATTTCAAGGAGGAATCTGTTATCAGAAAACGATCTATCTCTATTCTTCTCCGATTGAACGAAGCGGAACACCGGCATCTGAAGGAGCAGGTGGCAATTTCCGGTTTCCCTATGGAGGTCTATCTTCGGGCATTGATCGCCGGTGAAAAAATGCGGCCAAGGCCACCCAACGAATACGCAGAAATACGCCGCCAACTCGCCGCCATTGGCAATAACATCAATCAGATCGCCCGCACAGTCAATGCCCGCGGCTTTGCCAGCGGTGAGGACATCGCCGCGATCACGGCGGCGCAGGAAACGATCTGGAACATCGCGGAGCGGCTGTGACATGGCATACACCAAGGTATTCGCCATCCGCGCAAGGCTGGACGACCGCATAAAGTATGCCGTCAATGGGGAAAAGACCGAGCTGGACGAGCGAATCATATACACGGCGGATAGTGAGAAAACCGACACGGTGCGCTTTGTGACCACGCTGAACTGCCGGCCTGCCGAAACCGCCTTTGCTGCCATGCAGAAAACGAAAAAGAAATACAAAAAGACGGGCGGCGTTCTCGGCTACCACTTCATCCAATCCTTTGCACCCGGCGAGGTGACGCCGGAGCAGGCCCATGAGATCGGGTGCGAGTTTGCACGGCGATTATTCGGTGAGGATTATGAGGTCGTCATCGGGACCCATTTAGATAAGGCCCACCCGCATAATCACATCGTGGTCAATTCTGTTTCCCGCACGGACGGCCACAAGTATCATTCCAGCCCGGAAAGCTATTACAACGATGTGCGCGGCACCTCAGACGCACTGTGCCGGGAGAATGATTTATCCGTCATCACCCCGCAGGGCAAGGGCAAACATTACGCCGAGTGGAAGGCGGAGCAGGGCGGCAAGCCCACCGTGCGCGGCATCATCCGCGCCGACATTGACACGATCATTGGGCAAGCCTACACCTATGATTCCTTTCTCATGCTGCTGCGACGAAACGGCTACGAGGTGCGGCGCAGCCCCAATCGGAAATACACTACGGTCAAGCCCCCCGGCGCAAAGCGGGCGATCCGTCTGGACAGCTTGGGCGAGGGCTACACCGAAGCGGATATTCTTCTGCGGCTCTCCCGTCAGCGGAATGGAGGCATAGAGCCGCCCGTTGTTACCCACGCTGCCCACACGGTCAGGCGCTATCGTGTCAAGGGCAGGCTGACCGTCACAAAGAAAAAGAATATCACGGGCTTTCATGCACTCTATCTCCGCTACCTCTACCTGCTGCGTGGGGGCAGGCGGAAAAAGCTGCCGCCCAAGCTGCCCTTCTCCGTCAAGCGGGAGGTCATTCATCTGGAGCGGTATGAGCAGCAATTCAAATACCTTTTATCAAGCGGGATCACTACCGAAGCGGAGCTGGAGCAGCGTATCCGCGTGCTGGAGTGGGACATCCGCTTGTTGGAGGAGCAGAGAAAACCACTTTATCAGGAAAGGAGGAACACCAGCGATGAAGAAGCACAAGCCAAGTATAGTGCGGAGATCCAACAGCAGACTGCCGCCCTGCGGGAAAAGCGCGGGGAGCTGCGTCTGTGCCGCAGGATACAATCGGACATTCCAAGGGTATCCCAACAATGCCGGCAGGCGCAGACTGAGCGCCAAGAGAATCTAAAGAAGAAGGAGGAACACGAGCATGAGTACCAACGGTGAAACCGCTGACCTGATGGTGCGTGAGGGTATCCAGATCACCGAGAGTGCCCTTAAGCTGGCAGGGCTGGGGGCGAAAAATCTTGCCGCCCTTCTGATTGCCCTTGCCAACGACAATCAGAAGCTCGCCGGTAAAACCAACCTCAAGCGCCTGATTCACGACGGCGAGGAGCTGACGATCTTTTCCGTCAAGCAGGAGGACTTGAAGGGATTTCAGATGGAAGCCAAACGCTACGGCGTCCTGTTTTATCCCATCGTCAATAAGGTGGAAAAGACCGGGACGGTAGAAATTATGGCAAAAGCCAAGGACGCCAAGCAGATCAACCGCATTTTTGAACGCATGGGCTATCCCGCCCCGGTGAAGGAGGACGCTGCCGCAAAAAAAGAGAACGCCCGCGCTCCGTCCGAGAACAGCTCCAAGGAGCGCGGGACTGGTGCGAGAGCGTCTACGGAACCGGCTGCGGAGAAGGCTGACACCCGCCCCTCCGTTCGCAGCCGCCTGATGGCGCTGCAAGCGGCAGCAGAACGGGACGGCACCGCCCCCACCAAGGACACCGTGCGGGAAGCCATTCAAAAGGCTATGCCTACGCGGGAATAAATTGATTTTGAATAGGAGAAACGAACATGGCAAAGTTAGACGATTTGATCCAGCAGAAGCAGCAGAGGGACGAGGACTGGAAGGCAAAGAAAACAGCGGAGCGCGAGGAATTGGGGCAGCTTTCCGACGATGCGGTCATGCGCGTCACCAGCGAACCCGGTGCGTATCTGCACTATCTGGACACGCAGGCCATCAACCCGCGATACAGCGCATCCAATGTGATGCTGGCGATGGCGCAGAACCCGGAGATCACCTACATCAACAGTCTGGAGGTGTGGAACCGGCTGGGACGCAGCGTCAACCGTGATGAGAACGGCATGAAGATCCGTGTGTCGGACACCTATGTGAAGGACGGAAGGGAGTATCACGGCTATAAGATCGGGCGTGTTTTTGATGTGACGCAGACCCACGGCAAGGCCGGTGTTCCGGCGCTGAGCCTGAAAGACAATACACCGGAAATGGACGCCGCCCTGCGCCGATTGCTGGACAGCTCCCCCGTTCTCGTGGTCACCAGCAGCACCATGTATCAGGACGCCGTTTATGATCCTAAGACGCAGAGCATTACGGTATCCAGCCGCCTGATCGACAGCAAGATCTTTGCGGCGCTCTCCCGCGAGATCGTCCACGCCGGTATCCATGACCACGGACGCTATCCCTACTACACCCGCGAGGACTGCGCCATGGACGCCGAGAGCGTCAGCTATATGCTCTGCCGTAATTTCGGCGTGGAGGCCCCACAGCCCGATGTGAGCCGCGTGGGGCAGGTGTTTGACGGCATGGAGGTGCAGGATCGCCGCGGCGTGGTAGACAGCCTGCAAAAGTATTTTCGTAAGCTGCAAAATGATATCCAGCGTGAGATCTCTCCGCAGGAGCGCAAGCAGCCGGAACAGAATCGGCCCGTTCGTTAAGAAAGAGAGGTATAATGTGAAAAAGAAACTTGCATTTGCTCTCTGCACGGCGCTGATGCTGTGCAGTATGAGCATCGCGGCGCTGGCCGCAGAACCCATGACAGAAGCCGATACGGTATCCGCGATGATCTCTGCCGCAGATACGCTCCCCGGCATTTCTGCCTATCCCGCCGAGGTCAGGGCCAGCGAGGAAAACGGTGTCTACCGTCTGGAAAAGGTCTACTACCTGACCGCAAAGGACGATCCCGCTACGATCCCCACCGCTGACTTTGAGCGCGAGGGACGCACCTATACGCTCCTTGATTTGCTGAAAAATGACCAGACAGAAACGGACACGCGGGAGCATATCGAGGTGGTCACGCTGGAGAGCAAGACCAAGGATATGGCGGAAATTCTGAAAATGCTGGAGCCGAAGCTGGAGGTCAAAACCGAGGACGGCTATGAGGGCGTCCTGTCCATTGACCATACTACCATTCAAGTGGAGGCAGCGGGCTACGGGACCAGCAGCCGCACGGTGACGGCGGAGCGCACCTATCCCAACCTCTCCGACGCGGATGTGTCCCTTGTTCCCAAGTCCGTGAATGAAAATGGCCGCACCCTGACGCTTGCCGATGTAAGCTGGCAGGAGGCGGCGGTCGATCCCACGGACGGCTATGACATTCCCATTCGCTATACCGCTGTGGCAAGCTACACTGGCACCGCCACCAGCAAATATGCCACCGGCTACACCGTCACGGCGAACTATAAGGGTGACGTCACCCGCACAAGCTGTGATACAGTGGTCTATACCGCTGTCTTTTCCAATGTTGGGAATGCGGCAGTGAAAACCGGACGCAGTAATTTTAACTGGCTGTGGCCGCTGATCCCTGTGGGAACTGCGGCGCTGGGCGGCTGCGGTTATGCCGGTTATAAGGGCTACAAGCACTACATCAATAAGAAAAGAGGGTACGCCGCATGAAAAAATATCTGACCACGCTGCTGGCCGCCTGCTGTATGCTGGCGGCTTTTTCCATGCCTGCATCGGCATTGGAGTATCACTTTGACGGCCCGGACGCAGGGCTGTTCGGACGCCCCACCTCGGACGATACCATTTATGTCACGATGGACAAGCCTTCGAATACCGACCGCAGCAAAAACGCCGCCTACATCCCGCCTGCTTTTGGCTCGCCCACCTCTTATACGCTGAATGCTGGGGAACTGATGACGCCAAACCTTGTAAGCGGTTCGGCCACGGGAACGGTCAGCGGCTCAGGCGGCGTGACCGTCCTGCCGCCCGCTGCTTCCGGCAGTGCCAACGGCAGCACAGGCTCTTACACGCCGGTGAAGTACACTGCTGTTACGAAGGACCTCTATTACAGCGGCGGCTATCTCGGTACGCTGAAAATCCCCACCCTCGGCCTGTCTGTCAAGGTGTATCAGGGGACGGACGCAGACGCACTCCGCAAGGGTGCGGGCCATTTTGCCAGCACCTCCATTTGGGAAGGCAATGTGGCCATCGCCGGTCACAACCGCGGCGTCAACAATCACTTTGGCAAAATTCACACCCTTGACATTGGCGACACCATCAAGCTGACTACCCAGCTCGGCACACGCAGCTATGAGGTGTACTCTGTCAGTAAGATCGGCGTGGACGATACCAGTGTCCTGAGCGACAGCACGGAAAATATCATCACCCTTGTCACCTGCGTGATGGATCAGCCGGATTACCGCTGGTGTGTGCAGGCACGAGAAAAATGATGAGATACTATGATGGTCATTGATGTAAAGAACTTTTGCTGAGCTCCAACGCCTCCATATTTTTTGACACCCACCAACTTTTACGATACCATGAACCCATCAAAGGATTTGGAGGTACACACTATGAAGCGAGGAAGTTTTGCAGCCGGTTTTCTTACCTGCCTGCTGTTGGCTGGAGTCACTACCACGGCCTTTGCTGCCGGGATCATGGCGGAGCGCAGCAATCACCGCATTTTTGTAGACGGGCAGGAGGTCCAGATGGAAGCCTATGTCATTAACGGCAACAATTATGTGAGGCTGCGCGACATTGGCGAGAAAGTTGGCTTCAATGTCTATTGGGACAGCACCAACGGTTGTGTGCAGGTGGAAAGCGGAAAGCCCTACACCGGAACCGCACCCCAGCAGACTGCCGCAGCCCCCACAGACGGTTCTCGGTATGTTCCCAAGGTGGGTGATGTGATCCGCTGCGACGATGGTACGGACTACACTATTAAAGATGTATCCCGCTGGGATAAAAACGCCTTTTCCAGCGCACCGCTGGGAGAACTGCCTGCCGCCACCTGTGACTGGAGCAAGCTGCCCCAGCCGGAAATGCCGCAGGCAGAAGCAAGGCATTTTGTCAGTGGCGGGCAGGACTACCTGTTCCAACGCAATCTCTATGAAACGCGCCGGATGCTCTATACACTGTATAACGCCATTGGGGAAAACCCGGAAACGTGGCAAAACGGCGCGCCCGTGAAGTTCCCCAGCGGGAATGACAAGGTGAAGATCAACCTGACCATTTCCGCAGATGTCACACCGCAGAGCTTTTGGCCGTGGCGCTCAGAGCAGATCACAGAGCTATTTAATTCCTGCCCTCCGGGGACTTACTCTCTGGAGGCATGGAATGTCTACAAAAACGGCGTGTTTCAATACACTGAGTACAGCATCTATGTGAGCTGACAACTTCATATCTCAACGCGCGGGCGGTATGCGAAAGCATACCGCCTTCTCTATTTCCAAAAATCAATAAAAGGAGAAAATGCACATGAAAAAACGATTGGTTTCCATGCTTCTTGTGTTGGTAATGGTGTTGGGGATGCTCCCCGTCACGGCCCTTGCCGCCAGCAGCGAGGAGGAAGCCTTGGGCGAGGTCAATATCTACAACGGAGAGCAGAAGCTCTCCTACCTCTCCATCAACGGGCGAATCCGTGAGCTGATCTATACCTATTTCAACCATGTGGATGCAAACGGCAGGACGAAAGAAATTCCTGCCTACTGCGTCAATCCGAATATTTACGGCGTCCCGCAGACGGTAGGCCCCGGCGAGAGCATCAAATACATCGCCAAGGAAAAAGGCAGTGACCCGAAGGTCATGGGCATCATCGCCAACGGGTATCCCACCCGTGGCCTTTCGGAGCTGAAGCTGGAAAACAAATATCACGCCTACTATGCGACTAAAATGGCGCTGTGGTGCTATCTGCTTCCCAACTGGAACATCAATAACCTGAAGGTCAATCCCAACCTGACCGGTGCGGAGCTTCAGCGGGCGCGGGCTATCCTTGCCGCTGCCAAGGACATCTATGTACGCGGCACGGCGTGGAGCAAGGTGTACTCGCCCCGTGTTACCGCCACGGCTGACCGCGATACCGCCTATGCCGTCACGGTGGACGGGCAGCAGTACAAGCAGCAGGTGTTCACCGTCCATTCCGACACATGGGTATGTAATTACGCCATCCGCGTGGCGTTCTCTGATCCCGCCTCCGTCCCCGCAGGAGCGCGCATTGTGGACATGAATAACAAGGATATTACCACCATCACCACCTCCGGCACCGGGGATGGCTACGGCGGTAAATTCAAGGTGCTGTACCCTGCCGCTGCGGTGGCGGGCAAGACCGGCAGCGTCCAGCTTTCTTTTACCACCGATGTTTATAAATACGCGGTATTTTATGCCACCTGCGCCGAGGTCAACAAGTACGGCAAGCTCCAGAACTATATGTGCGACACCGATCCTACCGTCACCATGCGTCTGTCCGCATACAGCAATTTCAGCGATGGGGAAAAGCCCGAAGCGCCCGACACCGGTCTGAAGCTCATCAAGTTGGAAAAGGGTACGGATACCCCGCTCAGCGGCGCTATTTTTGAGGTGGTCGATCCTGACGGAGCCACCGTCGGCACCTTCGCCACCGGCTCGGACGGCACCGTGACCATCCCTCTGACGCTGGCGGGCAACTACACCGTGTATGAGCGTGTGGCACCCCTGAACCACCTGCTTAGTGATACGCCCGCACAGAATATCAGGGTGGAGTACGGCAAGGTGGCGGAGCTGACCTGCTGGAACGAGCCTTACGGCACGCTCCGCATCGAGAAGCTGTCCGACACCGGGGCGCACCTGCCCGGTGCCATGGTGCAGATCAAGCACATCGAGAGCGGCGTGACCTACACCGCCGAAACCAATTTTGCGGGCTATGCCATTTTCGATGAGATCAAGCCCGGTGCGTATGAAATCCGCGAAATCACCGCCCCCTCCGGCTGGCTGAAGGATGATGCCACCTATACGGCTGCCGTAGCCACCGGCGAAACCACGACCTTTTCTCTCGTGAACAAGGAGCTGCCCGGTCTGCGGATCATCAAGTATGACCGCAAGAACATGGTGGCAATGGCCAATGTCACCTTCGAGATTTTCCGTGACAGCGTTTCTCTCGGCAAATTTAAGACGGACGAGTTTGGCGAAATTCTCCTGACGGACGCTGCCCCCGGCACCTACCGTGCTGTGGAGGTGGATACTGGCAGTGACGGACATATCCTTGACACCATGCCGCAGGAGGTGGAGCTGTCTGCCGGCGACGGCATCAAGGAATTGCTGTTCTTCAATGATGTGAAGCCGGGACTGCGGCTGGTCAAGGTGGACAGCACCGATCCCAGCAAGGTCATTCCCAACGCAGTCTTTGAAATTAAGTCCGTCAAGGGCGACTACGGCCCCCAGGAATTTACCACCGACCAGAACGGCGAGATCGACCTCTCCAAGCTCCCCACCGGCGCGTATGTGGTGACGGAAAAATCCTGTGAGGGCTATATCATCGACCAAGCGCAGCGTATTATTCAGCTTGACGCCAACGAGGACGCACAGTTTGTTTTCACCAACACCATCAAGCCTTCGTTGCAGATCATCAAGACCAGCTCGGACGGGAGCCGCCTGAAAAATGTTCATTTCCGTATTGCCAAGATCGAGGACGGGACGCATTATCTCGACCGCACCACCAATGAACAGGGCGAAATTCTGATTGCTGATTTGGAACCCGGTGTTTACTCCGTCAAGGAAACCGCCACGGATTCCTCTCATATTCTCGACCTGCGGGAGTATCATATGGAGCTGTTCGCAGGCCGAACCAGCACCCTGACCATCGAAAACCAGAAACGCCCCAACCTCATCGTGTATAAGCACGACGCCGACACCGGCGAGCCCATCGCAGATACCGTGTTTGAAGTCCGTGCCGCAGACGGTCACAGCGTCGATCAGATCAAGACAGACAGTGAGGGCAAGGCGGAGTTGAAAAACCTGCTGCCCGGTGTGTACGAAATCAGCGAAAAATCCGTGCCGTCGCCGTATCTGCTGGACGCGCCCTCTCAGCTTGCCACCCTCTATCCGAACCGCGACCACACCGTTTATTTTGAAAACCATCAGAAGCCCGCGCTGACCGTCAAAAAGGTGGACAGCGTGACCGGTGATTCCCTGCCGGGAGCCAAGTTCCAAGTAATCTACGCCAGCAACAATACCGGCAGCGGCGAGATCAACGACCTTGGCACCTACTATACCGATGAAAACGGCCAGTTCCAGTTGACCGGTCTGCGGGACGGTTGGTACAAGGTAACAGAGCTGGAGCCGCCCACCGGCTACTCCATCAAGGAGGCCACGCAGGAGGTCTACATCCAGTCCGGCACCGGTAAAGTGCTGACCTTTGAAAATATTCCGCTCTCTGCCCTCGTCGTGTGGAAGTATGATAGCGTGACAGGTGTAGCAGTGCAGGGAGCTGTGTTTCAGGTGAAGTATCTGACCGGCACCTCCGGCACGGGCGGCACGGTCATCGGCACCTACAAGACTTCCGCCAACGGCAGCTTCACCGTTACCGGCCTGAAGGAAGGTACTTACATTGTAGAGGAGCTTGCCAGCGACAGCGGCCATGTCATTGACACCGCACCCCAGACCGCCTATATCAGCGGCAAGCAGCAGGATGTGGTGCAGCTCTACTTCGGGAACAATCCCAAAGGCAGCTTGTTAGTGAAAAAGATCGACAGCGTGACCCGCGAACCCCTCTCCGATGTGGAGTTTCTTGTCACCACTTCGGACGGAACTGTGGTGGGCGATGCCAACGGCAGATTTGTGACGGACAGCGCAGGCAGCTTCACGGTCAGCGGCATCACCCCTGGCACGACGCTGGTGGTAAAAGAAACCCGCGCCAAGAGCGGCTATGTACTGGACGATACGCCGCAGACGGCCACCATCAAAGCGGGCCAGACCGTGACGCTGGAGTTTCGCAACGCGCCGAAAGGCTCGCTCATCATTGTAAAGAAGGACGCTGTGACCGGCAAGGCGCTGAAAGGCGTGACTTTTACCGTCACTACTTCCTCCGGCCAGTTTGTTGCGGACGCTGAGGGACAGATCAGCTCCAATGGCCTCTATTACACCGATGAGAACGGAAAAATCATTCTCTCCGGGCTGGCTCCCGATACCTATGTGGTAACAGAAACCGCAGCGATCCCCGGCTATGTGCTGGACAGCACCCCGCAGGCCGTGGTGGTCAATGCCAACGACACACAGACGCTCACCTTTACCAATCGACCCATCGGTGGGCTTATCCTCATCAAGAGCGATGAGGACAGCGGCAAGCGCATCTCCGGCGTTCAGTTTGAAGTCCGCAAGATGAACGGTGAAGTCATCGGCGGCTACACCACAGACCGTAACGGCGTCATTCAGCTTCCTGAACTGGAAAGCGGCTGGTACACCGTGACGGAGCTGAAAGCTGCGTCCGGCTACCTGCTGGATTCCACGCCCCACCGCATTGAGATCAAGGACGGCCAGACGGCCACCCTGGAGATCACCAATCACAAATCCTCGCGTATTTTGCTCCACAAGGTAGATAAGGATACCGGCAGGGGGATTTACGGCGCAGTGTTTCTGCTGTACGACAGCAATCACAACCCCATCGGTGAATATGTCACCGATCAGGACGGCTACATCTACGCCGACGAGGGACTGGCCGATGGCCGCTATTATCTGCGTGAGATCAAAGCTGCCCTCGGTTATGTGCTTGATCCTGAACTGAAAACAATCTACATCCGCTACGGCTCCACCACAGAAATCGAGTGGAGCAATACTGCGGAGTGCGGCCAGATCCAGATCATCAAGAAATCCGCAGACGATAACGCGACCAATGGCCTGCCTGCCGGGACGCTGCTGGAGGGCGCGGTGTTTGAGATCTACGACAAGGCGGGTAATGTGGTGGACACCATCAAGTCCGACCGCAACGGACGCGCCGTTTCCAAGACGCTGCCCCTGTCCCGCTATACCATCCGCGAGATCAAAGCGCCTGCCAATTATGCCATCAATCCCACGATGATGACCGCCTATCTGGAATTCAACGGACAGATCGTCACCTTTGAAGTGCAGAATACCAGCGTTTCCACCGGCGTATCCATCAAGAAAACCGGCCCTGTGCAGGCTGTCCCCGGTCAGCCGATCCGCTATGTGTTCTCGCAGATCAAGAACAGCTCCAACGTTGCCCTCGACTCCTTCTATTGGCGCGATCAGCTTCCCGCGCAGGTGACGCTGAGCAAAATCGTCACCGGCAGCTACAATCAGCAGCTTTCCTACAAGGTGGTCTATAAGACCAACCTTTCCGGGGACTACCGCACTTTGGCGGACAATCTCTCCACCAGCAAGGTTTACGTATTGGACACCCGCCCCGCTGTCCTCGGCCTTGCCGCCAATGAGCGTGTTACCGAAGTCATGTTTGTGTTTGGAAATGTAAAGGCGGGCTTTGCACAGGTGGAAACGCCGTACATCTACGCCACCGCCCGCGGCGGTCTTGCCAACAACTCCGGCATTGTGAATGTGGCGGATGTGGGCGGCCTTTACAACGGACAGTGGATTCAGGCAGTGTCCCGCTGGCTCACCACCGTCTACACCAAAACAACGGTGAAGCTGCCCAAGACGGGGTACTAAGCCTTGCGGCGCAATAACTTCCGCAGCGCCGCCCCAATGTGGGCGGCGCTTTCCCCGTTGGTCCTCTGGCTGGCGGCAATCGCTGCCTACGCCTACGAGGACGGTATGAACCTCTTTCAGTGGATGGGGCGTTTCAGCCAAGTGCTGGAGTGCCCCCTTTCCATTGGATGGACGGCGCATACACCGAAATTTATGCTGGTGAGCCTGATCATCTATGCGTTCGGCATTGCCCTTTACTACTCCAGCAGAGAAAACCGCAGACCGGGTGAGGAATACGGCAGCGCCAGATGGGGCGACCCAAGGGCGCTGTGCCGGAAGTATATGGATCATCAGCACAAAGAGGCCAACATCATCCTGACCCAGCGTGTCCGGCTGGGCATGGACGGCTACGTCACCCAGCGCAACATGAATGTTCTGGTCATTGGCGGCTCCGGCAGCGGCAAGACCCGCTACTTTTGTAAACCGGGCCTCTATTCGGCCAACTGCTCCTATTTGGTCACCGATCCCAAAGGGGAACTGCTGAAGGCTGCGGGGGGCCTTCTTCTGTCTCTCGGCTATGAAGTGCGGGTATTCAATCTCATCGACCCCGAACAGTCCGACTGCTACAATCCCTTCGTCTATGTGCGGGAGGAAAAGGATGTGCTGTCCCTCATCGACAACCTCATCAAGAACACTACGCCCCGCAACGCCTCCAGCAATGACCCCTTCTGGGAAAAGGCTGAGGTTGCGCTGGATTCCGCACTCATGCTCTACCTCATCCATGAAGCGCCGCAGGATGAGCAGAACTTTGAAACCATGCTCTACATGATGAATTTTGCCGATGTGCGGGAGGAGGACGAGCAGTACCGCAGTCCTCTGGATATGCTGTTCCGGGCCTTAGAGGAGGAGCAGCCCGCCCATGTTGCCGTAAAGCAATATAAGGTTTTCAAGCAAGCTGCCGGCAAAACCGCAAAATCCATTCTTGTGACGGCTGCCGTCCGGCTGGCGGCCTTCAATATTCCGCAGTACGCTGCCATGACCTCAATGGACGAGATGGACTTCGGCAGTCTCGGCGAGCGCAAACGCGCCATCTTCTGCGTGATCCCCGTCAATGACAGCAGCATGAACTACCTTGTGGGTATGCTCTATACCCAATGCTTTCAGGAGCTTTACCGCCGCGCGGATCTGAAATACAACGGGCGGCTGCCTGTTCCCGTGCGGGTGCTTCAGGACGAATGGGCCAATGTCGCGCAGCCGGAGAGCTACCCGAAAATTCTGGCTACCTGCCGCAGCTACAACATCGGGCTGAACATCATCGTGCAGAATGTGCAGCAGATCAAGGCGCTGTACGAAAAGGAACACGAAAGCATCATCGGCAACTGTGATACGCTGCTGTTCCTTGGCGGCGGCAACGAACCCGCCTCGCTGGAGTTTATCGTGAAGCTGCTGGGCCGGGAAACGCTGGCTACCCGCACACGGGGACTGACCAAGGGGCGGAACGGCTCCAGTACCACGAACTACCAGCAGACGGGCCGCGACCTCATGACCATTGATGAAGTGCGAAAATTGGACACCAATAAAGCAATTTTATTCATCCGCGGCGAGGACCCGGTGATCGACCGGAAATATAACCTTAAGCGGCATCCCAACATCAAATTGACCTCGGACGGCAAGGCAAAGCCATACATCCACAAGCCCCAGGGCGCGCCGGATTACGCGCTGCCTGACCTGCCCTATGCGTTCAAATCACTGGACGATTACGAATTTATCAACATGGAGGAAAACGAACATGAACAGCCAGAAGAAAAACAACATGATGAAACCTGACAAGTGGAAGCGGCGTTACTGGACGGCGGCTGGTGCTGCCGTCCTCTGCCTCTGCTGCGTCACGCCAGCGATGGCGGCGGGCAGCGATCCGCTGGATATTGTAAATAACCTTTCCGATTTTATTTTCAGTATCATCAAGGCGCTGGGCGTTATTATTCTCGGCTGGGGCATCGTGCAGGTGGGTATGTCGATCCAGTCCCATGATGCCAGCCAGAGAACGCAGGGCTTTCTCTGCTTGTTCGGCGGTCTGATGATCGCCTTTGCGAAGGAAATTCTGACCGCCATCGGCGCGATCTAATGAAAAGAGCCGGGTGATACTGCCTTGCGGCGGATCTTCCGGCTCCCTTGCGGGAGGTGATTTTCATTTGGATAACAACTGGATCGTAGAAAACCTGACCAACGCCTTTGGCGTTTGGAACAGCAAAATGACGGAAATGTGGTCACTGCTGACGGAATCGCCCCAGACCTTCAAGGGTGGCACCATCTGGCAGACCATTGTGACTATCAACGGCGGAATGCAAGCCATCGGCTACGGGCTGCTGGTGCTGTTCTTTGCCATCGGTATCTTTCGCAGCGCCTCCGGCTTTCGGGACTTTCAAAGGCCGGAGCACTTGCTGCGGCACTTCATCTACTTTGTGCTGGCAAAGCTGGGTATCACCTATGGCATGGACCTGCTGGTAAATATATTTGATGTGTGCAGCGGCATTGTGGCAACGGCGGCGGGCAGCATCGGCGGCTTGACCGGCGCATCCGTGGCGCTGCCGCAGGAGATCGCAGACGCCATTGGGGATGTAGGCTTCTGGCAGAGTATCCCGCTCTGGCTGGTGACGCTGCTGGGGAGCCTGTTTATTACGGTGCTGGCCTTCATTATGATCCTCACCGTCTACGGGCGCTTTTTCAAAATCTATATGTATGCTGCACTGTCCCCGGTGGCGCTGGCGTCCTTTGCCGGAGAGGGGACTTCCCACTTTGGCAAGGCGTTCCTTCGGAGCTATGTAGGCGTGTGCATGGAAGGGGCGGTGATCGTACTTGCCTGCATCATCTTTTCAGCCTTTTCCTCCAGCGGTACGCCGGTGGTGGATAGCAGTGCCTCCGTGGTGACGCAGGTGTGGAGCTATTTGGGCGAGGTCATATTCAACCTGCTGGTACTGGTGGGCTTGGTGAAGTCCGCCGACCACATCGTAAAGGAAATGCTGGGACTCTAACCAAAATCATGGCGAATACCGCCACTGCTTCCGATTTCTTCAAATGCGCGAATGATCTCCTCAATTTTTTGAAAGCACTCACTGTCATTAAGACGATCATCTTCGATAATTGCTTTGATTTTACAGAGCGCTTGATAGCATTGTCCTTCCACTATCTGTGTAAATGGCTCGTTCTGCTGCGGGAAAGTGATCTGCACCTCACCTTGGGCAAGGATGTGACTTAATAATTCCATAGCCAACTCCACTTTTGAACACCTCAACTTTCTGTATGGGGATTATATCCCCTTAATACATGGGATTATAACCCCCATAATATGAGTAGTCAAGCTGAGGAGGTTCCCATGATTAAATTCGACAAGCTATGGGTGGTTATGGAGCAGAAGGGTGTCACTACCTACGCCCTTCGTGAAAAGGGCGGCATTGACAGTAAGACCATTCGACGGCTCAGAAATAACGAGAACATGGAGACAAAAACTTTAGACAAGCTGTGTAAGGCGTTAGATTGCAAGTTGGAAGATATTGCGGAGTATATCGCGGATTGAGTAAAGATGATTTGGAGGCTATTCCAAATCATCTTTTTATTATATTTGCAGAAAGAAGGGTTTTAATTGGAAATCAAAATCAATAAGGAAATTCGCGCGTACCGCGAAACACTCTTTTTCGGCCTGTCTGTGCGGCAATTCATCTGCTCCGTTTTGGCGGTGGGCGCTGCGGTGGGACTGTATTTCAGTTTGAGCCGCGTGCTGGACCGGGAAACGGTGAGTTGGGTGTGCATTGTCGGCGCGGCTCCCGTGGCCGCTGCGGGCTTTTTTCAGTACAACGGCCTGACACTTGAAAAGTTTTTGTGGGCGTGGCTGAAATCCGAGGTCATCATGGCAGGCAAGCGTGTCTGGCAAGCGGAAAACTATTATGAAGAAGCGATGAAACGCGAGGTGAAGAAACATTGATCCTTTTCAAGCATCGACGCAGCGCGGAACGAGACGCCTTTTCCGTTCCTCACAGCGTTCAAAAGTCCATTCCCATCAAACGCATTTATCAAGACGGCGTGTTTCAGGTAAGCGGCAAGTTTTCAAAAACTTGGCGTTTTTTTGATGTCAATTATGCCGTGGCCTCCCCGGAGAAGCAGCGGGAACTTTTTATGACCTACTGCTCCTTCCTGAACTCGCTGCCCATCGGAGCCACGGCGAAGATCACGCTCTTTAACCGTCAGCTCAATCAAAAGGACTTCGGGCGGACGCTGCTCATGCCCATGCAGGGCGACCGCCGCGACCTTTATCGGAACGAGTATAACGCACTTGTTTTGGGCAAGGCGGCGGAGAGCAACAATCTCATTCAGGAGAAGTACATCACCGTTTCGGCGGAGAAGAAAAGCGTGGAGGAAGCCCGCGCGTTCTTTTCCCGTGTCGGGACTGACCTTACTACAGGACTTTCCCGTATGTCCTCCAGCGTCCGTGAGATCACGGTCAATGACCGCCTGCGGCTTCTGCATGACTTCTATCGCCCCGGCGAGGAGCAGCTATTCCGCTTCGATTTGGAGGACACCATACGCAAAGGGCATGACTTCCGGGACAGCATTGCCCCGGACTGTATCTCCTTTCAGAAAAATCACTACGAGTTGGGCGATCATGTGGGCCGTACCCTGTTCCTGCGGGAATATGCCAGCTTTATTTCCGACGAGATGATCACGGAGCTGATGGACTATCCCCGAAACATGATGCTCTCCATCGACATTATCCCCGTGGCGATGGACGAAGCAGTGAGCGACATCCGCAAGCGCATCATGTCTGTGGAATCGGACATCACCCGCTGGCAGCAGCGGCAGAATCAGAACAACAATTTTACCGCCAATATCCCCTATGACTTGGAACAGATGCGGAGCGAAACGAAGGAGTTTATGGACGACCTCATGAGCCGCGACCAGCGTATGATGCTGGCTTTGGTGACGCTGACGCACCTGGCAGATAACCTTGAACAGCTTGACCAGGACACCGAAGCCCTGCAAGCCATCGGGCGGGCGCGGGGCTGTCAATTCAACATTCTGCGCTACCAGCAGGAGGACGCACTGAACACGGTGCTGCCCCTCGGCCTCAAGCGCATTGACGCCACCCGTACCCTGACCACGGAATGTACTGCCGTTCTCATGCCGTTCAAATCGCAGGAGATTCAGGACGCGGGCGGTATCTACTACGGCGTCAACGCCGTATCGCATAACCTCATCATCTGCAACCGAGGAAACCTGCTCAACGGCAACGGCTTTATTACCGGCGTTTCCGGCTCCGGCAAGTCGATGGCGGCCAAGCAGGAGGTCTCCGCGCTGGCGCTCTCTACCGACCATGACATCATTATCGTCGATCCCGAACGCGAATATGGCGAGCTGGTACGGGCATTGGGCGGTGAGGTCATTACCATCTCTGCCTCTGATCCAAACGGCTGTCACATCAATGCGCTGGACTTGTCTGAGGGCTACGGCGACGGCAAGGAGCCGCTGGTGATGAAGTCCGAGTTTATTATGTCACTGTATGAACAACTCATGGGCGCGGACAAGATCGAGCCGCAGGAAAAGTCCATCATCGACCGCAGCGTGGGAAACATCTACCGGGAATATCTGAAAAACTATCAGGGTGAGCCGCCTACGCTGAAAGACCTCTATGACGATTTGATGAAGCAGGTCAACCCGGAGGCGCACCGGATCGCACTGGCGTTGGAGCTGTTCACGGTGGGCAGTCTGAATGTTTTTTCCCACCAGACCAATATCAACACAAAAAGCCGTATCCTCTGCTTTGACATTCAGGACCTGGGTGAAAATCTGAAATCGGTGGGCCTGTTGGTGATGCTGGACGCTATCTATAACCGCGTCATTCAGAACCGCAAGGCGGGGAAATACACCCATGTCTACATCGACGAGATCTATCTGTTTTTCGCCAACGGGAGCGGCAGCGGGCGCGGCATCAACAATTACAGCAGTGAGTTCCTATACAAATGCTGGAAGCGGTTCCGCAAATACGGCGCGACCCTTACCGGCATCACGCAGAATGTGGAGGAATGTCTGCTGTCCAATACGGCGCGGATGATGTTCGCAAACTCCGAGTTCCTGCTGATGCTCAATCAGGCCACCACCGACCGGGAGCAGCTTGCCCGACTGCTGGGTGCGTCGGATACGCAGATGAGCTATGTAGACAATGCCCCTGCCGGTCATGGGCTCATCAAGGTAGGCGGGGCCATCGTGCCTTTCGCCAATGAGCTGCCCAAAAATACGGAGCTGTACCGCCTAATGTCAACACGCCCCGGTGAGGAGTGACGCCATGCGGGACTTGAAGATCAGACCCGGCATGGACACGCCAAAGGCAAAGTTGAAGAACCCCGCGCCAAAAGATGCCAATTCCATTCTGAAAAAGCACATGGATAAGCGGCAGAGGGAAAAGGAGCCGGAAAGCCGGGACCCAGTGCGCTACGCCACCGACCGTGTGGAGAAAAATATGCGCCGTGGCGCATCTGGGGCGGCGGATGCCTCGCGGCGCATGATAAAGCACTACCGAGGAAAGCTGCGACAGAGTAAAGAAAATGTGGTGGGAAGTCACAGCGCGGCAGATATGGCGATCGGTTCGGAAAGTGTTTTCATCGACACACCGATGGAATATGCCTTTTCTCCGGTAGAAACCGCTGCACGAAATGAAGTCGGAAACCGGACCATTTCTCCGCAAACTCGCGGAGGTACAAAAAGCGCAAATGCCGCCCCGCAGGAGCGTGGGCGGCAGAAAGTTATACAGGACGCGAAAGCCGCCTATCGGCGGAACTTGGCCGAAAAAAGAACAACGGAACGCCGCACCTCTGCTGCCCCGAAGGGCAGCGGGCGCACAGCGGCAGATCCGTTCCAGATCTCCGAGGCTGCAAAGCAGCAAGGCTCCCCACCAAAAATCGGAGGGATACCCCGCAAGGACGGCGTTCACGCACCAAAAAGCCGAGCCTTTCGGCAGGCACAGCCTGCGCAAAGCGTCATGCAGAAAGCAAAGTCGGCAGCCCAGCGAAGGATGCAGCGGAAGATGCTTCAGAAATCGGCGCAGAGTGGCGGCAAAACTGCGAAAAAGTTAAGCGGCACCGCAACGCAAGCCGCAAAAGTGATTGGGAAAAGCGTCGCGTCTGCGGCCAGTTCAATCCTGACGGCAGGCGGCGGTGCGGTGGTGCTGGTGCTGCTCCTGACGGTGATCCTCGTGGCGGCAATCGTGGCGTCCCCCTTTGGTATCCTTTTTTCCAACGAGAGCCGGGAGGCGGGCGTTGTGCCGCTCTCTGCTGCGGTGGCGCAGGTCAACTATGATTTCAATGAGCGGCTGGAAGCCCTGCAAACAGCAGATGATTATGATTCCATTTCCGTGACCGGCCAGCCTGCCGATTGGATCGAGGTGCTGGCGGTGTTCGCGGTGAAGGTGGCAGGCAGTAACGATGCGGATGCCGCGGACGTGGCCACCATGGATGCCGACCGCATTGCCCGCCTGAAAGCGGTCTTTTGGGACATGACCGCAATCAAAACGGAGGTGGAAACGATCAACCACCCCGGCAGCGGTGATGACGATGGCTGGACGGAGCGAAACCTCTATATCACCATTACCGCAAAAACGGCAGAGGAAATGAAAACCGCGTATCACTTCAACCGCAATCAAATTGCGGCGCTGGAGGAGCTGCTGGAGCAGCGGGCGCTTCTGCTGGAGTTGTTGGAGGATGTGTACTCCGTCAGCGGGGACACGGCGGCGCTGATCCGCAATCTGCCGGAAGATCTATCACCGGAGCGCGAAGCGGTGGTACGCGCCGCCTGTTCTCTTGTCGGCAAGGTGAATTATTTTTGGGGAGGAAAATCCCTCGTAATCGGCTGGGACGCCCGCTGGGGCGAGCTGCGGCAGGTTACGGCGGCAGGCAGCTCCACAACGGGGACCTACCGCCCCTACGGACTTGACTGCTCAGGATGTGCGACACGTTCCTAACTGAAAAGGTTAGGCGTGAAACAAA
>UMHL01011384.1_pt1 | contig 38616 bp, 62 predicted proteins | sample 1965551 | NCBI WGS metagenome assembly UMHL01 (sample SAMEA4836100, study PRJEB28245) | human gut metagenome | biome: gut microbiome; material: fecal sample | place: Denmark | collected 2008 | reverse complement strand
TTGCATCAATCACAATTCCTAATGGTGTAACAAGTATTGGAGACTATGTATTCAATTACTGTTATAGTGTAGCTTTTTATGATTTCACAGATTACACATCTGTCCCGACACTAGCAAACACCAATGCGTTTACCAATATCTCAGTTGACTGTCAAATCCGCGTTCCAGCGTCGCTTGTCGATGAATGGAAAGCAGCTACAAACTGGTCGACATACGCGAGCCATATCGTGGGGGTGTAATTATGATTCAAAAAGAATTTTATGTACAGCGTAAGGACGGTGTAAAGCTATATCGTACCTATTCCGATGCGGGAATGATGATTCGGCAGAATGAGACTGGTGTGGAATATGCAGAGGCCATTGATGTGGAAAACGCGGCATACACCTATACAGAGACGGAAACGCCAATCGAAACGCCGGAGATGACTACAGAAGAACGTTTGCAAGACGCTGAGACGGCACTAGGAATCATGTTTGGGGAGGCGGAATGATGACATATACAGAAAGAGCTAGAGCACTACGGCCCTATATCGTCAAGGCTTCAGCCAGTCTGACGGATGCAGACGCGCTAAAGGCAATGGAGCTTTACCGACGCTGGGAACCCAATCTGGTCATCAAAGCGGGCGACCGACTTGTTTTCCCGGTCAATGGCACGGACAGGCTGTTCCGCGTCAACGAAGGACAGGCGCACACGACGCAGGAAGGTTGGGAGCCGGACAAGACACCGGCGATGTTTACCGTCATCGACGAGACCCACGCGGGCACACAGGACGACCCCATTCCAGCCGCAAAAGGCATGGAGTACACCTACGGACTTTACTACACAGACCCGGAGGACGGCAAGCTCTACCGCTGCGAACGGACGGGCGAGCAGCCGGGCGGCAAGGTGACGCTTCAGTTCCTGCCTCATGAGCTGGTGGGGCTGTATTTTACCGAAGTATAAAGGAGAAAAGAGATGGACGATGGAATTCAGGCAAAGATCGTGGAGATCGACCAGCGATCCAAGAGCAACACGCACCGCATCAACGACCTAGAGGAGGACAACCGGGCGCTGCATCAGCTGGCGACCTCGGTAGAGGTGCTAGCGACGAAGCAGGAGACGATTGAAGCCAATGTCAGCGAGATCAAGGACGACGTGAAGAGCCTCAAGGCCATTCCGGGCGGGAAATGGGAGGCACTGGTCAAGGCGGTCGTGACGGCCATTGTAGGGGCGCTGGTCGGATTTGCGCTGGCTCATGCGGGGATCGTATGATGGAGACTTCGAAGAAGCTGCTGATTGGCAGCGCGGCGGCAAGCGTCGTTTGCATTATCCTGAATGTGCTCGGCGTGCTGAGTGTGGAGGTCACGTTGGCAGTCATCGGATTTGCGACGGCGATTGGGATGTTTTACCTGTGGAAGGCCAAGAACGAGAACCGCAGCAAATACGCAATCAAGTACATCGAGAGCCTGCCGGAGACGTATACGGCAGAGGAAAAGGCACGGTTTTTGGAGATCGTGCTGAAGGACTGAAAGGAGCAAACTATGGACTACACAGAAATCATTTCGGCGGTGATTGCGCTGATCTCGGCGCTGGTGTCGGCATTTTTGATCCCGTGGATCAAGGAGCGCGTCGGCGCGGACAAGCTCAAAAAGTGGCAGGCGTATGTGGAGATCGCGGTAAGGGCGGCGGAGCAGCTTTACAATGCCAACGAGGGCGCTGAGAAAAAGGCGTATGTGCTGCACTACCTCGCCGAGAGAGGCATCAAGTTTGATTCTGATACCGTGGATAAAATGATCGAATCTGCGGTGCTGACGCTCCACCATGAGCTTTACGGAGGCGCAAATGGCACTGAAAATTAACGATACCATCCGGGCAACGAGAGTGGGCGGGCGGCGTCCGCTCTCGGCCATCCGTGCAATCGTGTTTCACTACACGGCGAACACCGGCCTGCACGCGACGGCGCTCGGGAACGCGCGGTATTTCGCGAACGGCAGCGAGGGACGCGCTGCTTCGGCACATTTCGTGGTTGACGAAAGCGATACCGTTTATCAGTGTGTGCCGCTGGAGGTGGTTGCGTGGGCGGTTGGCGACGGCAGGAGCGGCAAATACGGCAAGGTGTACGGCAACTACAACACCGTCAGTATCGAGATGGTGAGCCACACAGATGCTTCCGGCAAGTATTACATCCCGGAGGCGACGATGAAAAACGCGGCGCGTCTGTATCAAATGCTGTTGAAGCAGCTGCCGGGCGTGCAGGCCGCAATCCGACATTATGACATTTCGATGAAACTGTGTCCGCTGCCGCTGATTGACGAAAAGAAATGGGAGGACTTTAAGAAGCTCTTGGAGGAGGTGGACGAAGTGGTCACGAAAGCAAAGATGATCATCAACGGCAAGGAGATCGAGGTCGAACGGATTTTGAAGGACGGCACGAATTACATCAAAATTCGGGACATCGCAAAGGCGCTCGAACTGGATGTGTCGAATAAGGGGAACATTCCCATTTTGAATCATAAGCAGTAGCGCTCCGTGTGCCGCGCCACCCGGATTGGAGGTGGTGACGATCAGCGCGAGGGTGCGGATTCCGGAAGACTTGACCGGCCTGCTGCAAGGCGAGTGGGAGCAGATAATATCTCAGGCAGGCTACAGTGAGCAGGACGCGGAGATCGTCCGGCGCTATGTCATGGACAAGACACCGCAAATTGACGTCGCGGTGGAGCTTGACATGGCGCGGAGCACGATCACCCGCAGACTGCCGCAGATCTACGCACGAGCGCGGCACACGGCAGCAAAGCTGCAAATGATAAAAACTAAATGATGCACACTAGATATTGAGCAAAACGATACGCCCCGGCAGGAGAAATCCTGTCGGGGGTGATTTTTATTGCTTTTGGCTTTTGCCTCGGGAAGGGTCATACGCTGCGCATGCTTGCTCCAATGCTTTGAAATCGCAGGATATTTTACAAAGAAAGGCGTTACCCTTATTCACAACGGAAAAGTATGTATGGGCAGCGCGATCCATAATATCTGCCTTATGTTTGTTGCATTGTGCAATCTGATTCAAAAGAAGTGCGCGGTACTTGGGATCTGATTCTTCCGCGATATTATAGCGGACAATGGCCGCATCGTGGACAGGAATCATATTGTTAAATCCAAGAAGTCCAAGTTTACCACCACTAAGTTTCAGATAATGCTTCCCGGGTTTCATTTTTTCGTGATTCGGTTTCGGAGACTCCATCGGAACGAAATAACGGAATTCGCCCACCAGCAGAACTACACCAACGTACGGTCGACGCTGCCCTTTGTTGAATGGGACACGGTAATCGCGAGAGTGCATGAACCGGATATAGTGGTCTGAGATTCTGCAAATGAAAAGATTCTCCATATTTCGACCTTTCCGGGAGAAAAAGGCGAGGCGGAGGACAATCTCCGCCTCGCTTTTAGGTGCCCGTGTTTTTCAGTTTCCTACTTAACGGCAAGGAATTTCCGCTTTTTTCATTTCCTACTTAACGGCAAGGAGTTTCCGCTTTTTTGATTCCCTATTTTACGGCAAGGGGTTTCCGCTTTCACGAGCGGTGATGAACAGGACGATGAATGATGTTCAATCACTATATCTTGCGGATTTCTCCGCATCCATAGTATTACATCTTTTCGGTCAAATGTCAATAAACCAGAACAAATATTTTCAAAAATCGAACACCTGTTCGCGCTCGCGGACACCTAAATACACCGCATAGATTTACGCGAAAAATGGATGCGTCAGAAATGCTACATAAATGCGTCACTCATGCTACCCTCGCGCGTCCCTTAGAAATTTGAAATCCCTCATACTGAACGTAGGAACTGGCCGGTTCACTACATTTTTTGGAGGGAAACTCTATGGAATACGCAAGCAACGGCAAGGCCAATGCGGCCCTGACCACTGGCATCATCGGCACGGCGGGCGTCGGCCTCGGCCTGCTGGGCAATCTGCTCGGCGGAGGCTGGGGTGTAAATCCGGCTGCGGTGGCTGCGGGGTGCAGCGAGAACACGCCGGTCACACGCTATGAGCTTGATCGTGAGCAGCAGCTCGCGCAGAAGGACAGCGAGATCGCGCTGCTCAAGGCCAACACCTACAACGATCAGAAGTCGCTGGAGATGTACGCTTACATCGACGGCCAGCTCAAGGACATCCGTAAGTCGATCTGCGATCAGGCGGTACACAACCAGCGCACCGAGGACAGCTTCGTCCTTGCCCGTCAGGACATTGCATCGGTCAAGTCCGAGCTGCACCGCGAGATCGAGATGGAGGCCGAACGGCGCTGCTGCGGCGACAACTCGATTGTCACCTACGCCAATGCGACCTTTTATCCCAAGCAGGTCGCCGACGTCACGACCGGAACCGCAACGACGGCACAGACGCTTTACAATCCGCTCCCGAAGTGCGGCTGCTGCAACAAGTAAACGCAAGGGGCGGCAATAGCCGCCCCGCCTTAAAATGGAGGTAACCTTATGGTGACAATAGATCAGGCCATGCGCGGCGTGGCGCAGTATGCCGACAATGAGATCATACCACATCTTCCGACCGGCAAGGGCATTGGCGCCGGGATTGCGCTGGCGCTCATCATAGACGGCGGCAAGAGCCGCATCCTCGCGCTCAAGGATCACCCGGCAGTGCAGATGATGGGCATTATGGATGAGGATGGCAACATTGATCTCGACCGGCTTTACAACGCCGCGAGGGTGCGCGTGGACGGAAAGAAGATCCCACTGACCATTCCGGCCATTGGGGAGCTGCGGTTCGATGTGAACGATGTCGACCGGCTTTACAAATACATTCAGGAGGCGTGATATGGGAAAAGAGCATTATATCGAAGAACTGAAACGGCAGATGCATGAGATCATGGAGCGCCAGGTGACGCTTGGCCGCGCGGAAGAAATCACGGTGTATGCGGATGCCATTTGTGCGCTGCACAAACTGGACGATGACCATTTTCGTGAGTCCACGAAAATGATGGAATTCACCCGCGAGGATGCCGAAAAGTGGGTATCGCACATGGAGAACGAGGACGGCACGACCGGCGCACACTGGACAATGGAGCAGACGGACGCTGTGGCCAATATCACAGGTGTTCATGCGAAGTCCTGCGTCTGGTGGGCGGCAATGAACATGATGTACTCGGACTATTACGGTGTGGCTGCCAAGTACGGCCTTGACCGGCCGGAGTTCTACGCCGACCTCGCCAAAGCGTTCCTCATGGATAAGGACGCCGGCGGAGCGGAGGAAAAAATGGATGGGTATTATCATGGGGTTGTGCTGAGAGAAAAATGACGTTTCGCATTATAATATTTTGGTTTATGCGCAACATATTGCGCAACAAAGCTCAAAAATATACTGATTTTCAATTATAAATTACACCCCTGCTAAGGGAGTAGTCGTCTAAAAAGCGAGCGAGAGTTCGAATCTCTCCTTCCGCGCCAAAGTACCCGGAAACAGCGTAAAAACGTTGTTTCCGGGTACTTTTTTGCTTTTATAGTTTGAAATGCGGCTCTGTACAAAATGGAGCAAAAGTGGCGCCTAATCGTGCTCTGAGGCATCAACACTTGCCCCGTGTGTAACATTATGTGCAACATCATTTTTCCCTGTATTTGGTGCTCCGGGCATTTGATTCACGGCAGCGGCCATGCTGGACATATCCGGGTGGATATAGCGCTGCGTCGTGGTATACTTGCTGTGCCGCATGATCTCCTGAATCACGGACGGTGCGATATTTTGCAGTGCCAGCGCCGTGGCCGTCGTGTGGCGGCAGGAATACGGGACAAGCCGCCGCACCCCCGCTTGCTCAAGGGCCTCATAATAGCGCGTGTAAAATGTCTGCTCCATCATAGGACAAAAATTCCCGACGCGAGATTTATTCTCCTCGCAGAGCTGCCGGATGACCGGCGCGAGAAAGTCCGGAAATACCATGGGTGTCTCTTTGCGCTTTTTTGTTTTGATGCCGCTTTTGACGATCTCGTTGCGTTCAAAGTCGATGCAGGCTTTTTTGAGCCCGCGCAGCTCCCCGGGCATCATGCCTGTGTAGATCATGGTGAGGATATAGCCGACAAAGTGATTTGTGAGATACGCCTTCCATAGTTTTTTGATCTCGTCGTCTGTAAACGGCTCCGGCGGGGTCTCGATCAGCTCCGGGAGCGTGATGTATTTTGAGAGGTTTACCGTCACAGCTTTCTCAGCCAGAGCCAGATTAAAGCAATGCGAGAGCAGCGTCTTCATGTCCTTCCGCGTATAGTATGTGCTGGCCTCGCGGTCAACGACTTCCTGGATCTGATGGATGACCAGGTTGTCCATCTCAATATCTGCCAAGGAGGACAGGCGCTCATAGGCTTTTCGCATGGCGGCCTGTTTGTCGCGGGACAGTTTTTTGTATTTGCCTGCCTTGTAAGTCACCCAGTATTCCCGCAGCGTGGGTGCGGCCGGCGTTGGCTTCGGTGGGTCTGACGCATAAGCGAGGGCGGCCCGTTTGGTCTTGAAGCCGCCCTTCGTCTTTACGGTCCGCCGCAGTTTCCCGTCCTCATCCAGATAGGAGCCTGTGCTCCACTTGGCTGTCCATGTGGCGCCGCGCTTGTAGGCGGTGCCCTGTCCATTGCCGCGAGACCGTATCCCGCCGCGCATGGCCGCGGTCTCCTGCTTCGCGCCACACTGGGCGCAGAATGGGCCGTCCGGAACGTCTTGTTTGCATTTGCGGCAGATCATAGCGTCACCCCCAATAGCGGAGACGGCTTGCAGCCATCAGATGGTCGCGCACCCAGCCGATCTTTGGACTGAGCAGATCGACGAGCAGGAGTATCCCGGCCAGAAATACAATGCCGAGCAGCGCGGCGATGATCTTTCGCTTTAACTTCATGGATTGCTGGCAGAACGCGACTGTTTGACGTAGGTGCTCAATTTCCTTCTGTGCGTCGTGAAGCTCCTGCGGGATATCAGATTCCGGTGGAACATCATCCGGATGGATGTCAAAAAAGCGGTCGAGCGAGATATGCAGGAGGCGACAGACAGGGCCTACGGTGTCGATTCCTGGATTTAATATTTCACCGCGCATGAATTGACCAATGTTCTTCAGAGACTTTCCGGAGGCGTTAGCCAAATCTTGATAGGTCATGTTCGGATAGCGGCTTTCCTTCTTGTTTCGACAAATTTCAGACAAATCTTGTTTCAAAAAACGACTTCCTTTCAAAAAAAGCACTTTTATGGGAACAAAAAAGGAAATTACGGTTCTCGACAAATCACCTTCCCGGGGTGTAATCTGTACTTGCAAGCAGCTCCCACACGCTTGCAGCGGCCAAAAAGCCCCGCCGTCGATGGGATGATCGACGACGGGGTGATCCCATCACAACTGTATGCTCCATTCGCCAACAGCCTTAACTACCAAAAGTGTTGGTGTCCCAGAAATCAAGACAGTTCCGTTGTAAACCTCGGTTGTATTAACCAGCAAATCGCCACCAACGCCATACGTCCACACCGCGAAGTGATGCTCTCCAGCATTGCCGGAGATATGTGCTGTTGTCCCGTAACTTTTGATCAAGAGAACAGCGTCTCCATAACCGGAATAGCTGGTGTCTGCACTGATGCTGCCTGTATCGTAAATAGATCGCAGTTCGATTTTCCATGCTCCGCTGGCTTTTACCTCTATCGACGCTACATCGTAGCTCGGGTCTATTGTAAACCCGCTATACGCTTCTGTGGTGTTGACCAGCAACTCTCCATATTCCCCCGCTGAATTGTATGTAGTCACTGAAAAGTGTTTCGCATCACTATTCCCTGTAATGTAAAATGCAAACGGATAATCAGGGGTAACGATGGATAGCACATCGTCTCCATAACCTTCAAGGATTCGCGGCTTTGGTATATCTACTGGAATCTGCATATCATTTTGCACGTTCTGTGACTGCTGCTGATATTCGCCCTGTATGGTCGGCGTAGTCATCGCTGTATCTGGCTCATTCGTTTTTGCGTTTAATCGTATTGTCCCAATTATACTGCCACCGATTGGAACTGCGGCAAGCACTGCCACAACCAAAAACAACGGTATTTGATACAGTTTTCGAGCCGACACGGCTTTGCAGTATTTTGCAGTCCGCACAACGCCAATCAGCGGAAGGACGATACCGAGCAGATACACATGCCACACAAGCATGAAAAGGCCCAAAATGATTAGTATTACATACAGATACACGTTTTTCCCATTGCCATTATCTTTTGCGCTCATCCGTTTCTCCTCCAGTTGAAAACTATTGTGTGCAAAGTTCAAAACCTTGCGATATAATTTTTATACGACCATCAAATTATGAGGGATTGAGAAAGAAAGGAAGTGCTTAGGAATGACCGACCTGCTCCAGGAATTGATGTCGCTCACACCGGAAGGACTTAGTCGTTTTGCCGGGTATATCGCTGCCTTAAAAACGCGAGATAAGAGCGAGCCTCAGCCTGAGCATCCGGCGGAAGCTCCATAAATTCTTTTGCTACTTTGTAGACCTCATCGGGTACTCCGGTGAGGTTTTCTTTTTTGTCGTCGCTGTCATCAATCAAGTAATCGACGGATACGCCAAAAAAGTCGGCAATCATTTTCCAGATTTTCATTCCTGGATCGTACTTCCCTGTCTCGTATCCGGAGATTGCTGCCTGTGATAAATTCAGCGCCTCCGCCAGTTCTTTTTGATTCAGCCCCTTGCTCAAACGGACTTGCTTCAGACGATTCATGGCCCTCACCTCGTTTATATTATATCAGCCTTTTTTATTTTTCCCACAAAAAATAAAGAAAATTTATAAAATTTGATTTTCGCTATTGACATATCAAGTTACTTGATATATAATCCAGAATATCAAGAAACCTTATATCCAATCAAGACAGAAGGTGATTAACATTAACGGTATCAAATCCAAGCGTGTCGAAGCGGGCCTGTCGCAAAAGCAGCTCGCAGAGATCATGGGCGTCACACAGGCGGCCATTGCGAATTGGGAGACCGGCGGCGTGTATCCGCGCGCCTCACAGCTCCCGGCGCTGGCCGAGGCGCTGAACTGCACCATCGACGATCTTTACAACGGCGGAAAGAAGGCGGGCGGATGACGGACCCAAGATTGCGGCGCAAGGTCATGAGCCTAGAGCGGCGGCTCTCTGAGGCCGAGGAAAAAATCCGCGCATTGGGCTCGGTTGCCGAAACTGCAATAGAACTCTCCGCAGAACCCGCGGAAGATTTTATTGATCAGTATCTGGCTGGCTACTATGATCGGAGGTCACGCGTATGAACGCTCGAGAGAACGAGGAACGCCGATACCGTATCGGTATGTGGATCAAGCTGACCCTGACAGCGCTTGCGCTGATGGGGTGGATCATTGAGCTGAAAAAGCTCGGCGCATTTTGAGAAAGGAGCGAACGATATGTCATTGGAAGACCTGAAGCAAATGAATTGCATGACGATCACCCCGGCCATTGCGGCGACCTGCCTCGGATGCGATCCGCAGTGGATCAGACTGGCGGCGCGCCAGCGGCCGGAGCTGCTCGGCTTCCCGGTCTGCTGTGTCGGGAGCCGCGTGAAGATTCCGCGCCTGCCGTTCATCCGGTTTTTGGAGGGCGCATGATCTCCCCCACTGATATTATCCCACCAAAGGAGTGAGAAATCCATGCAGGAAGCATACATCAATATCTGCGCGGGGTGTCGGAAAAAGGCACATAAGACGCAGGAGCAGTGGGCAGAAGTGCTGCGCGTGTCGGTCGAGACGGTCAAGGCCTGGGAAGGCAATCACCGTATCCCGGACAACTATCATGTCTGCCTGATGGTCAATGCCTGCGGCGATACCTGGTTCGCGTACAAGCACCTTTTGCAGACCTCGGACAGCCTGAATGTGCTGCCGGATATGAAGCGTCAGCCGCTTCCGCTGGCCGTGATCCAGCTGGTCAACCGCATCATCGGCTTTGCCGACCGGAACCGCGACAAGGAGCTGCTGCGCATCGCCGAGGACGGCGTGATCGACACCGCCGAGCGGCCGGCCTACGACCAGATCGTGAACGAGCTGAACGACATCATCGCGGCGGCCTACACGCTGCGCTATGCGGAGGATTCGGAATGAAAAGGGCAGAAAAAAAGAGCCGCCCGGCTGCTGCGAACAACCGAGCGACTGCGTATCCCGTGAACGAGACACTTGAAAGCATCTTCAGTATATCATCAGAATGTTTGTTTTGCAAGGGGGTGAATCGATTTTGAGCGAAGATTTTCGCGCCTTCTGGTCGGTCATCCCGGCCACGGTGCTGGATGATATGTCCATCCCGGCCAATGCGAAGATCCTCTATGGGGTGCTGTCGTCGCTGATGCGGCGCGAGGGTTATTGCTGGCCGAGCAATGCGCAGCTTGCCGAGGCGATGCACTGCTCCGAGGACGTGGTCAAACGATGGGTGTCGGCGCTGGCCGAGGCCGGACATATCCGTGTCCGCATCGAGCCGAACCGAAAGGTCGGCGGCAAGATCCGCTATATCTCGCCAGTGCTGGCAGAGCCGTCCATTTCTCCCTCGCGGGATGGGTACGGGGACGAATGTCCCGGTACGTACGGGGATAAACTTCCCCGGGTAGGGGGACAAAATTCCCCGTCTATATATAAGGATGGATATAAAAAAGAGAATAAAAAGAAAAAGGAAAAAGAAAAGCCGCAATCGGCTGACGCCGTTGCGTCCGCGCTCCTGTATAAATGCGAGCTGAACGGTCAGCCGCTGGTGGATGCCATGCAGCGGTTTTTGCAAATGCGCGTTGAGATCAAAAAGCCCGTCAAGTCCATGCAGGCTGCTTCCATGCTTTGGAACAAGCTCGTCAAGCTGTCTACCGGTGACCCGGACTACATGGTCGCCCTGCTGGATAAGGCGACTGAGCGGCAATGGCTGAGTCTGTTCCCGCTGAAGAATGACGAGCTGCCGCAGAACCGGCAGGCTGTCCCGGCTGATAATGCCGGGCGCGTGGATCTCAGCGGCGTGGAGTTCGTGTGATGGCCAGCAAACAAGATGCGCTGATCAGCGCACAGACCTCCGTCCTCGGCTCGATGATCATCGATTCGCGCTGCGTCCCCGTCGTGATGGAGACGATCAAGGAGGACTATTTCACGGTCGGCCAGTATCGGACGATTTTCAACGCGATCCGTGCGCTGGCTGGTGAGGGACGTCCGATCGATGCCGTGACGGTGCTCGACCGGGCTGGAAAAGCCTACGCCGACCTGATCGGCCAGATCATCACGGTCACGCCGACCGCCGCCAATGTCCGCGAGTATTGCCGTATCCTGCGGAGCGAGGCCCGCTTGCAGCTGCTCAAGGACGCAGCCGGCGCAATGCTCGACGCGGAGGACGAAGACGAGATCCGCAGGGCACTGGATCAGGTCAACCGCATCATGGTCGACAAGCCTGGCATCCGAGCCATGAATATGGCGCAGGCCCTGGAAGATTTCTACCGGCGGCACGATCCATCCGTCAAGCCGGACTTTCTCCCGTGGAAGTTTGCCAAGCTCAACAAATACCTCCGGACGGAGCCCGGAGACCTCATCTACATCGGCGGCTATCCCTCGGACGGCAAGACCACGCTTGCACTGCACACGGCCCGAGAGCAGGCAAAAACCAAAAAGGTCGGGTTCTTCAGCTATGAAACAAACTGTGGGAAGCTGGCAGACGCGATGGTCTGCGCTGCCGCGCAGATCGGCCTGCCAACCATCCAACTCAACAAACTCGGCGAAAACGAGTGGGACGAACTGGCCTACATTTCCACAGATTTCACGGGGCGCAACCTCGACATCATTGAGGCCGCGGGCATGACGGTCACGGACATCCGTCTCTATACCATGGCGCACCACTACGACGTGATCTACATCGACTATGTCCAGCTCATCCCGGCCAGCGGGAAAAGCCGCTGGGAACAGGAGGATTTCCAGCGGGTCAGCGCGAACAGCCGCGCGCTCAAGCTCTTCGGCCTCCAGTGCGGTGTGACGATCGTGGCCCTCAGCCAGATGACGAGGCCGCAGCGCAACAAGGACGGCATGATCCCGCCGCCGACAATGTCCAGCCTCCGCAGCACTGGCCAGATTGAGCAGGACGCGGACGCCGTTCTCCTGATGTTCCGCGAGGATCAAAAGGCAAAGGATGCCGACCGCATCATCACCTTCGGCAAGATCAAGACCGGCGCAGCCGGCGGTTCATTCAAGCTCCATTTCGACGGCGAAATGCAGACGTTCAGCGATAAGCCGAACGAGCGCAAGCAGCGCCGCGAGGAAGTGCAGCAACAGACGAAAATGCAGGAATTCCGGGAACTTCCAAAAAGCGAACCGCTCCCGGATGATTTCCCGTTTGAACGAAAGGAAGAAAACACATGAAAGCAATCGCAATCCTGAATCTGAAAGGCGGCGTCGGAAAGACCGTCACTGCCGTCAACATGGCCCACATCCTGGCCGCCGATCACAAACAGCGTGTGCTCCTGGTTGACTGCGACAGCCAGTGCAACGCGACGGAGTTCTTCGGTGTGCGGCCCGGCATGGGAACGGTCACACTGGCCGACATTCTGCGCGGCGACTTCGAGCCGTACGTCTCGGAGCTGGTCACTGGCACGGATTATCCCGGCGTCGACGTGATCCCCGGCTCCGATGAGCTGATGGACATGGATATGTCCCAAATCACGAGTCAGCGTGTCAACGGCCGCGTCCTTGCGGATCTGTGCTACACAATCGGTGAGGATGACGAGTACGACTACGTCCTGTTCGACTGCCCGCCGGCCTTTAATGCAGCGAGCGCCGCAGCGCTCCTGGCTGCGGATGAGGTCATCATCCCGATCAAGCTCGACGCCTTTTCCATCCGAGGGTTGGCCAATGTCAGCCGCCAGATTGACAACATGCAGCGCATCAATCCCAAGATCCGCGTTGCCGGGGCGCTCATCACGATGTGGCGCAACGTGCCCGTCGTGCTGGAGGCCGAGGGCAGTCTCCGCGACTGCGGCCTGCTGCCGGTATTTCAGACGGTCATTCGCCGCACTGACAAGGTCGACGAGATGACCTTCGAGCGCAAACCCATCGCCATCTATTCCCCGCGCAGCGCCGCCGGCTATGATTACCGCAGTTTTGTGCAGGAGTATTTGGAGCCGCCCGTCACAATGGACGATATGCTGAGAGGAGGCGTTGACCGTGCCGTTTGATGTGAGCCGTATTTTGCAGGACGCCGCACCTGCACCGAAAGATATGACGCTGCCGGAAACAGGGCCGCGGACGGCGGAGACCATCGGCAGCGAGATCCGCTATCTGTCCCATCAGGCCAAGTGCATGACGGTCTGGTTCGGCGTGGAGATCGGCAAGCGCCTTGCCGAGGCAAAGGCTATGGTTGGGCACGGCGGCTGGCTGGATTTCCTGAAAAACGAAACGGAGTTTTCAAAATCTTCTGCTGCGAGATTTATGCAGATTGCCAAGGAATATGGAAACAATTCAAATTTCCCAACGTTGGGAAATTTGAGTGTATCGAACGCTTTGCAGCTGCTCGCGGTGCCTGCCGAAGAGCGCGAGGAGTTCGCCGAGGCGGTCGATGCGGAGAATCTTTCCGCCCGCGAGCTGGAACAGGCCATTCGAGAGCGCGACGAGGCGCGGAAGCAGCTGGAGGCCGAGCGCGTAGCCAGCGAGGGCGCGGCGCTGAAGCTGGCCGACATCACCTCCGCCCTCGATGCGGAGAAGGAAAAGACGGCAGCACTTCGGGAGCGCACCGACGCGCAGGCCGCGAAGATCACGGAACTGGAAAACCGGCCGGTCGAGGTCGCCGTGCAGGCGGCAGACCCGGCGGAGATCGAAAAGGCTGTTGCGGATGCGCTGGCCGATGCGGAGAAAAAGCACAAGGCCGACGTCGCTGCGCTGGAAAAGCGCCGCAGGGAGGCCGAGAAGAAGCAGGCGGAGCTTCAGGCCGAGGCTGCAAAGGCTATGGCTGATCTGAAAAACAGCACGGGCCGTGCAGATGACCTGACGCGCCGCGTCGAAACGCTTCAGGCCGAGCTAGAAGCCGCAAAGGCAAACGCCGAGAAGCTTCAGAAGGCAGGGACGATCCAGTCGGACGCGGACATTGCCGTCTTTCAGAGCTTCTTTCAGGCGGTGCAGGAAAACTTCAACCGCGCTTGCGGCCTGATGCAGAAGGTCAAGACTCGCGACGCGGAGAAGGCCGCGAAGCTGGCCCGGTTCAGCCGGGACGCACTGGCCAAGATGGCGGCGCTGGTCGAAAAGGAGGCATGATGGCAAAAAAGAAGCGGCGGACACTCCCGCCGCCATCTCCTGGGACGGAATGTTATAACCTGCTGTGCCCGTATCGCCACAACAGCACGCAGTCGGTTTACAGTTGTACGATGGTTCGCCTCTGTGCGGCCCGAAAACTGGAAAGGAGTCCACGCCATGAATGAGCCTTTGACTCTGCAAGAGCTTGTGGAGATGAACGGTCAGCAGGTTTGGGCTGGAGAGCCGTTTAACGATTGGGTCAAGCTCATAATCGGCCCCTATGGCATTCCAAGCAGTATGCCTCCTGTAAAATTGTACCGTGCCCAACCAGATACGTTCGTGGAAGCAGGAAAGGCTGACAATGAAGCGCATAACGAGCTGGAACGGCGACTGTGTGCGGATCAACGGGTATAGCTTTTCCCACAACGAAAATTACATGAGGGTGGTGATCTCGGATGAGTAAAGCAGTTTTAATCAGCATCCGTCCGAAATGGTGCGAGAAGATCGTGTTAGGCGAAAAGACCATCGAGGTTCGCAAGACGCGCCCAAAACTGGAAACGCCGTTCAAGGCGTACATCTACTGCACCAGCGGTAGACCTGACCTGAACATTCCTATTTCGCCGGAACGTCTGATGCAGGACTACTTAGATACAGGTTCCATGCAGTCACTGAACTGCCCGCTTGGGAATGGCAAGGTCATTGGAGAGTTTACCTGTGACCGAATCGACACGATCCTTCCTGCAAACGAACCATACGGTATTTACGACATCGACGACGATTATGTCTTTCAGACGTGCCTTGAATATGGTGCGCTTTGGAACTATGGAAACGGCCAAACGCTATACGGCTGGCACATTTCCAGCCTGAAGATCTACGATGAGCCGAAGGAGCTGGGAGAGTTTACAGGGCTGCGCAAGACGAAGTTCGGCATGGAGCATGTGGCGATCACGCGGCCATTTCAAAGCTGGGGATATGTGGAGGAATTGCCGTGAAGCCACCGTGTGAGAGGAACTGTCCGTCTCGGACAGTGGGATGTCACACAAAGTGTGCGCCGTATCTGGAATATGAGGAAGCGAAACAGGCGGAATATCGGGCGAGAGAAGTCGAACGGAGCCGCGACGCCTACACTGCGGATGCGAAGAAGCGGTGTAAGAGCGTGGAGCGGCTGAGAAAGGCGGGGCTATTGTAATGGACTTGGAACAGAGCGCGTTTGAGGCGCTGCGATTTGCGTCGGCGCAGAGCTTGAAAATATACAAGCAACCGCTGGTAATTAAATACTCGGGCGGGAAGGATTCAGACGTGCTTTTGCATCTGGCTAGGAAATCTGGTATCCCGTATGAGGTGCTGCACTCACTGACTACGGCGGACGCACCGGAAACCGTATGGCACGTGCGGGATACCTTCCGCCGATTGGAGCTGGCGAACGTAAAGTGCACAATCGATACGCACCGGACGCCGGACGGCGGAAACGCGACGATGTGGAATCTGATCCCGAGAAAGCTCATGCCGCCCACAAGGATCAAGAGGTACTGCTGCGAAGTCTTGAAGGAGAACGGAGGCCGAGGCCGTTTTATCGCGACCGGCGTAAGGTGGGACGAATCGTCGAGGCGGAAAAACAGCCGCGGTGTGATCGAGGTATCCCACAGAGACAAAAACAAGCGACTGATCCTGATGGATGACAACGACGAGGCCCGGATGCAGTTTGAAACGTGCCAGCTCAAGGGCCAGCGGACGGTGAATCCCATCATCGGATGGTCAACGGCTGACGTGTGGGATTACGTAACGGCGGAACATATCCCTATGAATCCGCTCTATGGCTGCGGCCACACGCGGGTTGGATGTATCGGATGCCCGTTAGCTTCGAAACGTACCAGAATAGAGGAATTTATAATCTGGCCGAAATACAAGCAAGCATATATCCGCGCGTTTGATCGGATGCTAAAGGAACGACACCGCCGCGGGAAGATGGACGGCGGGATGCGATGGGGCGATAATGGGGTGGACATATTTAACTGGTGGATGGAAAACGCTGTGCTTCCGGGGCAGGAAGTGCTAGAAGAATTTCGGGAGGATTTGATATGAATTTGAAGTCGGAAGAACTGGTCAAGGCACTGCGGTGCTGCGCCGAGGGCGAATGTGGCGGATGCCCAATGTACGCAGATAGGCAAAGATGCCAAGAGCAAACGCTCGCTTCTGCCGCCGACCAGATCGAGCGCGACCAGAAGGAGCTGGCCGCGCTGCGTGAGAAAATTGAGTGGCTGGAACGGAGGGCGTATAGGCCGCATCCTGCGATAACATCGACGCTATGAGGAGGACACACCATGAATGGACAATCGGCTCGGGAGCGTGAGCTATTTGACAAGCTGGTGAGAGCGGCCATCGACAAAAAGGATGTACGGAAAATGGTGCAAGGAATGGCAGTCCTTGCGAGAATCAGGGGGATAAACGACAGGAGCGCGGAGATTCCGCCGCTGAGCCCATACCAGTATCCGGATCTTGGAATCGCGGAAAGAATCGAAAAGAAGAAAGCGGGCGGTGATTATAGCCCGTATTTCATTTGTGATGACTGCACGGAATGGCACAAGATCGTATGCACAGGAAATTGCTTCGGAAATGTGCATGAGTGGATCGAGCAGTATAGACACGGAAGTCGTAAGGAGGATGGATAATGGAGCGCATGACGAGCTGGAAAAACGACTGTGTGCGGATCAACGGGCATAAGCTGGCAGACGTAACATTACCTGACATCGTTCAGATGGCGGATCTTCTTGCGCGCTATGAGGACGCGGACGGTCCGATGATGCGCATCCGGCCGGGCGATACGGTTTGGCTATCTCAGATGTTTTACACGCGTCCCAAAAAGCCGCTCCCGGTCACGGTGGACGCCATACGGATTGATCGGGAGGGCGTGATGTTTATCACGGGGCGACGGAGATTTTCGGAGGAAGCGATTGGAAAGACCGTGTTTCTTTCCAAAGAGGAAGCGGAAAATGCTTTGCAGGGGATGGAGGAATGACGATGAAACGTCTGACATTTGAGGGCAACTTCTGCGATATTGCGCGGTGCAAGGAAGTGAAGTGCCCGTACGATACCGATTGCAGCCAGAAACAGGTATGGGAACGGCTGAAAGCCTATGAGGGCACGGGCCTGACGCCGGAGGAAATCAAGGCTCCGTTTACGGAGGACGCGATGATAAATCTGGCAGCGCAGGCGCTGGGAGTGGAACCTAGCCGCCTGCGGGAGCTGGCCGTGGCCGACAAGGACGGGCGGGTGGTCGTGCCGCCGTGCAAGGTGGGCGATGTTGTGTACGGATTCCACGGGGAAAAGACCATATTGCCGATGGTGGCAAAATGGATCGAAACGAACACTGACGGATGGTGCATTGCAGTACAATACGCGCCAATGGCCCCAAGGTTTTATAGGTTTTCCGATTTTGGTAAGACCGTATTTCTCACCCGCGAGGAAGCCAAGAAGGCTTTGCAGGAAATGGAGGGAAAATGATGGTAAAAAGAATCTGCGACCGATGCGGGGCGGAGATAAACCCCACGAGTTCGGCAACGTATGTAAACGTAAGGGGCGCCTATCGCGATCCAACGGGAGAAATCGAGCTTTGCTGCTCATGCGGGATGCGCATTCGTGAATGGCTAAAACCGACCGAGGAGGGCAAGAAGAATGTTTGAAAATCGTGTGTGTTTCAGCGTCAGAGGCGAGTTTGGGGCAGAAATGAAATTCGATTCCGAGGGAGAGATTCCACGCGAAGAACTGGAACGTAGCATTGATAAGAATGTATTGCTCGAAATGATGTGTCTTGATCAGCTCGGCTATACAGGCGAGGACGTTACGTTTATTTCGCCAGAGGAATACGACAAACAGTATGGAGATGATGACGATGGCTGACGAATATATCCGGCGCAGCGATGCGCTAAAGGGCGTCGAACTGTTTCAATGCGGCTGGGCAGAGATCGAAGCCGTACAGTCGGATTATATTGAGCGATTGCCCGCCGCCGACGTTGCGCCGGTGGTGCGCTGCAAGGACTGCAAATATGGAGACTATGACAGCAAGCCGGACGGCGCTATGGTCTGCCTGAGAACGAAGGATGGATTTTGGAGAAAAGAAACGGATTTCTGCTCCTATGGGGAGAGAAAGGACAACGATGAACACTGAAATTACACTGTTGAAGTGGCCGGGCGATGAAGATTGGATGTTTGCCAAGAGCTGCGCACTTGTGACGATTGGGAAGCACTCGGGAAAAGCACCGGACATGGAATGGAAGCACAGGATGCTCCGGGCGAAGCACAGTCCAATTCGGACGCTGAACTTCGCGTTTTACCTTCACAACGTGCCGTACTACGTCAGCACACACCTTGCGCGGCACGTCCATTCCGTCCCGTTCATCAAAAGCCAGCGCAACGACCGTCAGAGCGACTATGACAGGAACGCAGCGCGGCAGGACGCGCCGGTGGATATGATCTGGTACATGAACGCGGAAGAACTGTTGACGGTCGCCAGCAAGCGCCTGTGCCGCAAGGCAGACCCGGCAACACAGGAGATCGTCAAGAGGATGCGGACGCTTGTGGTAGACAAATGCCAAGAGTTCCGCGGATTGATGGCTCCGCCGTGCGCGTTTATGGACGAGTGCCCGGAAATGGAGCCGTGCAAGGAGGGACAGGCATGACGTACATGGAGGCATGGAGGATTATGGCCCCGAAGCTCATGCCGCTAGATACGGACGATGAGCGCGAAGCGTATCTCAAACTGTTCTGGGCGGTGAAAGAGTGCGAAAGGGAGGAACAGCATGGAAAAGCTGGCAAAGCGGATCAGGAGCAGCAACAAGCAGTACTTTGAGCTGGAAATCAAGCTCTATGCGGTCAGAAAGGCGGTTATGGAATGATCGAGGGAACGAAAGACGACAACGGGAAACTGAAGCTCTCCCGTGTGCCGCCGGAACTCATTGAGGCGGTGGCCAGAGTACGGGATTTCGGGGACAGAAAATACACAGACCCTGAGAACTGGAGGCACATTGCCCCGGAACGGTGGCACGAGGCGCTGCTGCGCCATGTGCTGGCGATTTGGAATGATCCGATGCACATTGATGAGGAATCTGGCCTGCCGTCTCTGTGGCATGTAGCGTGCAATGCGGCGTTTTTGTGTGCACAGGATAACGAGCTAAACCCGTTTTGGAAAGAAACACCGTTTGAGGACACTGAGAGAGGAACCGGCGGGTTCGGGAGCACGGGAAGATAATGGACTACTGGCACAAGGACTGGAAATGTCCGTTCTACAAGTACAACGAGCAGCGGAAGGTGTGCGGCAAGGACTGCGAGCATGCGCGTGATCTCGGTTTTCAATTCGGCAGTCTGGCGCATGAGTCGTGGTTTTGCATATACAATGGGCCTCACACCACAGGCGCAAATGATTTTTGCAGCCACGGGCCAAAACGAGAGAAAGGAGAACTTGAAGATGATCCTTGATATTTTGAATCTGCTGGCGCTGATCGAGTGGATCGCGCTGGGCGTTGTTGTCTGGCTCAAGGCGCGGAGCCTGTATCGCCGCTCGAAAGCGGTGCTGGATGCGCTGCAATCGGAAGAAACGGAGGTTTATGAAGATGACGCGGAAACGCTGCTGTAAATTGCTGATGGCCTGTGGAGCCACCAGGAACGAAGCAAACCAAGCTATGCGCTTTGCGCACAAAGTGTACAATTGCACAAACTACGAATGTCTCTACCTCGCATTGAAGCCGCTGCTGTACTTGCAAACCCTTCGCAACCGACCTAGCGTTCCCGACACAGTGCTTAAAGCATTTGGTATCAATCCGGATGAACTATAAATGATTTGGACTTTTGCCCGCGCGGGATGCCATTGCCGTGACGGGGAGGATCAGCCGGATGATATAGCCAGCCCGGATCTCCGGGCTGGCACACAAAGAAAGGGATGATAACATCAGTCGAGTGATAGAGCTTCAGGCCGGGACGCGGTTCCGAGCCATTGAGCTGGCCGCGGCTCCGCAGCAAAAGCGGACGCGGGCGTCGCGGCAATTTGAGACGAGCCTTGTACGGGAGGCCGTTAACATCAAGACCGCCTGCATGCGGTTGGAATTTCTGCTTTACGCGAACTTTGCACTGGATGATTGGTTCGTGACGTTGACCTATGACGAGGATTTTCTTCCACCGAACTATGAGACGGCCCGGAAGAATCAGCCGGCCTACTTCCGCAGGCTGCGGCAGGCGCGCCGGGCGGAAGATCTTCCGTTTGATTATGTGTACGTCATGGAGGGTCTGCACGGAGATCATCGCATCCATCACCATTTCGTGACCAAGCGCGCGCCGGGCAACGACATCGCTCTATTCCGTGAACTGTGGGGCAAGGGCTTTGTCGATGTGCAGACCATTGAGGAGTTCGGCGGCTATCGCGCCGTCGCGCAGTACATGACCAAGGAGCCGCGCAAAACCGGCAAACTCCGGGTCGGCGCTCGGATGTGGACGCCAAGTATCGGGCTGGTACAGCCGGAGCGGCACGACATCGAGCTTGCACCGGGCGAGCACTACTCGCCGCCGCCGGGCGCTTCGGCCTTCGAAGGTGGAAAGTTCCCGGAACGCATCGAGAACTGTTACGGGACCTTTGTGACCTACGATTTCGAAATCCCGGCTTTGCAAACTTAATATCTATATTTTGACTTGAAACAATATATAAATACTGGGAAGGAGCGACAAAAGGACTTGCAATCTGAGAAACGGCGTGATATACTGTTAGTGTCAGCAGACGGGAAGTTGATTTGCCCGTTGTGCGGGCGCCCGACGCAGCAGCGTGTGCGGCCGACGACCGTGCTGACAGACTTTCCGCTGTACTGCAAGCTGTGCAAGCGAGAGTCGATCGTGAATATGAGCCAGAGCCAAAACCATCGAGTTAGTGCCAGCGCCAAATGATTTGACCGTGAAAACGGAGAATCGTTTGGCGCTTTTGTTTTGCACCCGAGGTGATAGCCGGATGGCACGAGCGCCATGATCTCCGTCGTGAGGTCATGGCGCTTTTTGTTTGTCCATGGATTACAAAAGCAAACGCTGGCTGCACCTGCGCGACGCGGTGCTCCGGCGTGACAAGTACCGATGCCGAGAGGCCGCAAGGTTCGGCAGGAACGAGCTGGCGACCGTTGCCCACCACGTCTACCCGGTGGAAGATTTCCCCGGCTGGCAATGGTGCGGCTGGAATCTGATCGCTGTGAGTCAGGCAGCGCACAACAGCTTCCACGACCGCGTGACCGGCAAGCTGACCGATCGCGGCCTCGCGTGGCAGCGGCGAGTGATCCCCCCTCCCGATGCGCCGCCGCCGTTCTGACCAAAGCACCGGAGTGGGCCCCCTTTTCCGACGGCGGGAAAACGGGCGGAGGGGGTAAGCGAGGATGACCGAGGCGCGCGGGTGCGCGCGAGAATTGAATCATGCGGTGCGGGCGCAAACGACGCGCCTGCGCGAAACGCCGGAGGCTGTGCCAGGCAGCAGCGACATTGGGAACGCCGCCATTGCCTTCTCAGATCCTCCTAACTGGGCCCGGAGCCGCCGGGCCTGGCAGAGTCTCCGGCATGCGGGAGGTGAGCACTTGGCCAGAGAGGACATGATCCGGAAGGACATGGAGCTGGTCGGAACCTACAACGAGATATTCGAGCCGACGATCAAGCAGCTGGCCAAGACGGAACGCGAACTCTCCCGCGCAGAGAAAGAGTGGAAGAAACAGGGGGGGCAGCGGATCTGCACCATGATCAACAAGACCGGCGCGGAGTACACGGCCAAAAGCCCATACTGGACGGCGGTCGAAGATCTGCGCGCGACGGTGCAGTCACTCCGCAATCAGCTCGGCCTGACGCCGACTGGCCTGAATAAAGCCAGATCGAAGCTTCAGCCCTCTGCCCTCGGCAACAGCAAGATCGAGCAAATGCTTGCCGCAGCGCACGACCACGCTGTTGAGCACGGCCCGCAGTATCAGCGCGAGGTGGACTCCTTCGTGGAATCCGTCCTGTCCGGAGAGTCCGGGTTGTGCGAGGATGCTGTGCTCGCCTGCAAGCGATACGTTGCAGACCTCGACCGTGGAAAATGGGAGTTCCGCACGGAACCGGCCAACGACATCATCGCCATCATCGAGACAATGCTCTGCCACCAGCAGGGAGAATTTTTGGACGCAACGCCGCTGCGCGGCACGCCGTTCCTGCTTCTCCCTTATCACAAGTTCATCGTCTACAACCTTCTCGGCTTTTATGCCCCAGGGACGAACATCCGGCGCTTCAAGGAGGCCGTCGACTTCATCCCCCGAAAAAACATCAAGACGACCTTTGCTGCAGCGCTCGCGTTTGCGCTGGCGCTGCATGAACGAGCCAGCGGTTCCAAGGTTTATGCCGTAGGCGGTGCGCTTAGGCAAACGAAAGAGGTTTTCAATTTTCTTAAATACAACCTGGCTCGTTTGCAAATTACGACGGATGACGATCCTGTGCAGGGGCTTCGCGTCATCGACAACAATGCCGAGCGGTCGATCTCCGGCGATATCGGCAGCGGCATGGTCTCCATCGATGCGCTGGCCGCGAATCCTGACAAGCAGGACTCCTTTAACTGCAACATCGTCATCGCGGACGAAGCGCACACCTACAAAAGCCCGCAACAGTATCAGATCCTGAAGGACGCGACGAAGGCGTACACAAACAAGCTCGTCATCGTGATCTCGTCTAACGGTCCGAACGCCAGAGGCTTCCTGCTCGCCCATCTCGAATACTGCCGGAAAATTCTGCGCGGGACGGTCACGGGTGACGCGGCCGACAGCATCTTTTGTTTTCTCTGCTCCGCGCCGACACTGGAAAACGGTGACGTTGACCTGCATGATCCGGCTGTGCTGAAAGCAGCCTCGCCGGGCTGGGGCTACTCCATCCGCCCGCAGGACATGATCAACGATGCAGCCATGGCCGCTGAAAACCCGGCGCTCCGGCCGGAGTTTCTCAACAAGTCGCTGAACGTCACAACGAACGCGATCAAGGCATGGTTTGACATTCAAGAGTTCCGCAAGAGCGACGAACGATACAGTTGGAACTATCGGCAACTCGCGAAGCTGCCTATCCGTTGGTATGGCGGCACAGACCTTTCGAAGCTGCACGACCTGACGGCCGGTTGCCTCTTCGGCCACTACAAAGGCGTAGACATCATCATTCCGCATGCATGGTTCCCGCGGCCGGCCGCCATCGTCAAGGCGCAGCAGGATCAAATCCCGCTATTCGGCTGGCAGGAGGACGGCTGGCTGGACATGACCAACGACAAGGTCACAAATCACCACGATGTGGTGCAATGGTACAAAAACCTGCGCGCCGATGGGTTTAAGATCCGCCGCATCGGACACGACCGAAAATTCTGCCGCGAATACTTCGTCGAGATGCAGAAGGAACGCTTCCCCATCAAGGATCAGCCGCAGCTGTTCACACGGAAATCCGAAGGTTTCCGCTACCTGGAGGCCAGCGCCAAGAAAGGAACGCTCTACTACATGCACGCCGAGCCCTATGAGTATTGCGTGCAGAATGTCGCCGGAATTGAGAAGGCTGACGACATGGTCATGTATCAAAAAATCGAGCCAAACCTCCGCATCGACCTTTTTGATGCCTCGGTGTTCGCGGTTTGCGCTTATCTCGAAGATCTGACCGCCAGCAATAAGGCGGCAGGCTGGTATGACAAGAAAGACAAGGACGGTGATGCAGATTGAGAGTGAAGCCGCAGCGCAGAGGGACGGACCCGGCGCTGCAAAAATGGATGATCGGCGCGATCGACGCTGATACGCTGGCTGTGCCCGGCTATACGCGCCTGATCGACAGCCCGGATGTGCTCGCCGCCATCGGCGGCCTCGCTGATATCATCTCGAACGCTACGATCCAGCTCATGCGGAACACCGACGACGGCGATGTCCGCGTCCGCAATCAGCTGGCGCGCTTCATGGACATTTCCCCGTGGCGGCACGGGACGCGCAAGGATCTGATCTCCTGGATCGTCTGGACGATGCTGACGACCTCGACCGGAAGTGCCTTCCTCCTGCCGCACACGGAGCGTGGCCTCCTGAGCGAGCTGGAGCCGATGCCAGGCGCGTATGCGCTGAGCGACGATAACGGCCTGACCTACTATGTCATGTGGCAGGGACGGCGATATGCGGCCGACAGCGTACTCCATTTCAAACGCTGGCCCGACCCGGCACAGCCCTGGCAGGGAATCGGCCTGCGGATCAGTCTCCGGGATGTGACCGCGAATCTCCGGCAGGCAGCCGCCACGAAAAAGGGCTTTATGTCCGACAAGTGGAAGCCGAGCGTGATCGTCAAGGTGGATGCGCTGGCCGATGAATTTGCCGATGAGGCGGGACGCAAGCGGCTGGTCGATCAGTATATGTCCGGCAGCTCCGCAGGCGAGCCGTGGGTGATCCCGGCAGAGCTGATGGAGGTGCAGCAGGTCAAGCCCCTGAGCTTGACGGATCTCGCCATCAAGGACAGCGTGGAACTGGACAAACGCGAGGTTGCTTCCTTGGTCGGTGTGACGCCGTACATGGTCGGCGTCGGCAGTTATTCCGACGCGGAGCACAACCACATGATCCGCACCACAGCAGTCACGATCTCCAACATCATCTGCCAGGAGCTGACGCGAAAACTGCTGATCTCCGAGGAGATGTATTTCCAGATGTCCACACGCCGGCTTTACAGCTACACGCTGCAGGAGCTGGCCAGCGTGGCCGACGATCAGTACATCCGCGGCCTGATGGACGGCAACGAGGCCCGCGATTGGCTCGGCCTCAGCCCGCGCAAGGGCCTGAACGAGCTGGTCATCCTCGAAAACTACATCCCTCGCGGTATGATCGGCAATCAGAAAAAACTAGAAGGAGGCGACGGCAATGCCGAATGAACGCCAGCAGCGGCAGGCGCGCTGCGTAGCCCAGCAGTTCCAGACGCGCTCGGCCAACGATGATTTGTTCATCGAAGGCTATTTCTCCGTCTTTAACAGCGAATACCCGCTTTGGGAAGGCGCGAGCGAGATCGTAAAGCCGGGCGCTTTTACCAATTCCGTCTCCGGAGATGTCCGGGCGCTCATCAACCACGATTCCAGTCTTGTGCTCGGCCGGACGAAGGCCGGCACGCTGGCGCTGCGGCAGGATGAGCGGGGCCTCTGGGGCAGCATCAGAATCAATCGGGACGACGTTGACGCCATGAACCTCTACGCCCGCGTCCAGCGGGGTGACGTTGACCAGTGCTCGTTTGGATTTGACATCAAACGCGAAACATTTGTGGATCTCGGCGGCGGGAAATGCCGCTGGGAAATCGAAGAGGTCGATCCTCTCTACGAAGTGTCTGTCTGTACGTTCCCGGCCTACACGGAAACGTCCGTCAGCGCCCGCAAGCAGGATCTGGCTGAAATCGAAAAGCGCCGCGCCGAGGCCTGGTGCAGCGACATGAAAAAGAAACTGGGAGGTACACAGTAAATGGCATTAAAAGTTTTGCTGCTGCGGAGCCGTCTTGCACCGCTGCAGACTGAGCTCCAGACGCTCGAAACCACGCGCGACGGCTTCGCGGCCCGCGAAGCGGAGCTGGAGCATGACATCGCTGAGGCGCAGACCGATGAGGAGCGCAGCGTCGTTGAGGCCGCTGTGAATGCTTTTGAGCAGGAGCGCAGCGCGAACGCCGCGGACATCACCCGTGTGCAGGAACGGATCAACGAGATCAACGAAGAAATCCGCAGTCTGGAAGAAGCGCAGACGCCGCCAGCATCTGATCCCCCGGCGGCAGAGCCGACCGGAACCACCAACACCGAAAGGAGTAATCATTCCATGCCTATCAACAACCCGGAGCGCCGCTGGTTCGGCCTCACCTATCAGGAGCGCGACGCGCTGCTGGCGCAGCCCGCCGTCAAAGAATTCCTGCAGCGCGTCCGCGAGGCGCGCAGTCAGCAGCGCAGCGTAAACGGCGGCGAACTCGGCATCCCTGATGGTTTCCTGCCGATCCTGCGCGATCTGACCTATCAGGAATCCAAGTTCCTGCGCTACTGCTTCACCACGAGTTTCCGCGGCACCACGCGCCAGAACGTTGCCGGTGTTGCACCGGAGGCCATCTGGACCGAAATGACCGACGCGCTCAACGAGCTCGACATTGACTTCTGGCAGCTGACGATGGACGGCTACATGGTCGGCGGCTATATGGCTGTCCCGAACTCCCTGCTGATGGATGACAGTGACCTGCAGCTTGCATCGACCATCCTTCAGGCACTCGCATCCTCGCTCGCAAAAGCGATCGATAAGTCCATCTGGTTCGGCACCGGCGAAAAGATGCCCGTTGGCATCCTGACCCGTCTGTCCGCAACCGCGAAGCCCGCATGGTGGGGCGCGCAGCAGGGCGATTTTACCGACCTGCATACCAGCCACATTCTGAAACTCGACCTCTCCGCCAAGACTGGCGTCGAGTTCTTCCAGCCGCTGGTCGCGGCGCTGGCTGTGGCCAAGCCGGACTACTCCAACGGTACGGTCGTCTGGACCATGAATCGCAAGACACATCTCGACCTGATGTCCCGCGCGTTGGCCTACAACTCCGCTGCGGCTATGGTTGCAGGCGTCAACAACACCATGCCGGTCGTCGGCGGTGTGATCGTCGAGTGGGAAGTCATGCCGGACAATGAGATTGCAGGCGGTTTCCTGAGTCTCTATCGCTCGGTCGAGCGCGAGGGCACGCTGATCGAATCCAATACAAATGTGCGGTGGCTTCAGAATCAGACCTGCTATAAGGGCCTGCAGCGCCGCGACGGCAAGCCGGCCATCGGTGAGGCGTTTGTGGTCGTCAACTACGGCAATGTGGCCCCGACCACGACCACGACTTTCGGCAAGGACCTCGCTAACACTGCAATTGGCACTTTGATCGTGACGACGGCAGCCGGCAGCGGCGCGTCCGGCGACAGCACCGTGACGGTGGCCGGCAACAGCTCCGGCGCGCTGAAATACCAGGTCAGCGGTCAGGCCGTGCCTGTGGCGAACGGCGAGCCCATCGGCAAGGGCTGGACAGATCTGCCCGCAAATAAAACCATCAAGAGCGCCACGACCGGCGCGACCATCACCGTCGTCGAGGTCAACGCGGACGGCAAGGCCGTGGCCGTTGGCTCCGGCAGCGTGACCGCCAAGGCATAAGAGAGGGGGCTGTGGAATGTCAGCAGACCTGCGTCTGACTTACATGAAGGTTGATCTTGGCATTTTGTCGTGCGCTGATCAACAGGAGCTTTATATGCGCGGTCTGCTGACCACAGCCGAATCCTTTGTCCGCCGGCGCGGCATCACGCTGGCGGACGACAGCGACGAGGATGACATGCTGGTCGGCTCCGTGGCCGCGTGGATGTATCGTGCCCGCGGAAACACCGAGCGGGCGGCACTCCCCCGGAATCTTGACATCATGATCAAGGACCGGCTGTGCCACGAGAAAATGAGGGACGGCGGATGATCTACGACAAGATTTTGACGATCTATACGCTGCTCCCTGGTCGGTCTCCTGCCGTGCGCAAGCTCAAGGCCGTCAGCCAGCACTTTTACTGCGAGCGCACTGTGTACGCCTCCCGGTTTTATGCCGGGAAGCAGGCCGGGCAGAAGCTCGTGCGCATGGTGTCCATGCCGCGCAGCGTATTCGACGCGCCGATCGAGGCTGACCAATACTGCACACTGGAGGACGGCCACGTCTATCGCATTGACCAGGCGCAGCGCGAACAGGACGCCGACGGCCTCGACATCAACACGTTAAGCCTTGCGGAACCGGAGGGGAAATATGAGCTATTCCAAAATTGAAAACGTGCTCAAGACCGTCCTGCCGGATGCGGTCTACAAGGTACAGGCCCCAGAGACAACGGACGATGGTGTGCAGCTGCTCCGCTATCTGGTCTGGACGCCGACCGGCGAGCGCTACGCCTACGCCAACGGCCGCCCCTTCGCCACGATCTATCAGGCCGTTGTGACCGTGGCCACGCAAACCGAAGATGATACGCTCCCCGCCGAAGTCTCAAAGGCTTTGGCGGATGCGCATATCGCGATGCAGATGCCGGAGCACTCCTACGACGTCGAGACAGCCACCTACTACACGGACATTCCCTGTGAGGTGATCTGATGGCGCAGATGGAGACCGACGGCATTGAAGAGGCCATCCGGCAGCTGAATAAGGCCGATCTGTTTACCGACGAGAACGTGAAACGGATGCTGACAGCCGGCTCCGAGGTCATGCTGACCTCTGTAAAATCTGCCTTTGTGGAGTCCGGACATAACAGCCCCGGCCGACAGCGGCGCACCGGTGAGACGCTGCGGCATATCACAAAAGCCCGCGTCGTCCGGAAGGACAAAAACGGCGTCCCGTATATGTTCGTCACGATCCACGGGAAGGACAAACGTGGGCAGCGGTACGGCACAAAGGGTTTTGTGCTGAACTACGGCCGACGAACCGGCGGCAAGATCCCGGCAGACTATTACTGGTCGACCGCGGTACACAACACCTGGCAGCAGGCCAACGACAAAATGTCCGACGTCGCTGCCGACATTCTGAAAGGAGAATGACATGCCTGAATTTGATCTTCGCGGCATGAAGGTCGCGAAATACAATTATGACAAAGCGCAGAAGAAAATCAGTTATGACACGCCGATGTCCATGGGCGACGCAATGACGGCGAACCTCGAACTCAAGTTCGCGGAGGGACGTCTCTATGCCGAGTCCGCGCTGGCCGAGTACATGAAGAAGGTCACGGGCCTGACAGTCAGCCAGGGCGTGAAGTACATCCCGGACGAGACGCAGAAGCTGCTCTTCAAAGCGTATGAGCTGAGCCGTTCGGTCGGTTCCGGCTCGCCCAAGACCGTGAAGAGCATGGCCTACGGCAAGACCTCGACCGGTCAGTACGTCGGCAGCGGATTCTATGCGCCGGATATGATCGACGGCGTAGAGAAGTTCACGGCGATCTTCGTCCACAAGACGCTGTTCGGCCCGCCCAGCAAGACGCTCCAGACCATGGGCGAGCAGATCAACTTCCAGACGCCGACGACCTCCGGCGAAGCCCTAGTCGATGACGCAGGCCACTTGATGGAGTGGGACTCGTTTGACACCGAGGCCGAGGCCATTGCATGGCTCGACGCCTGCTTCACGACGGAACCGACCGTCGTCACGGAGGGAGGATAAACCATGGATCTCCGTTTGAAAACGCTGCCGTTTGAGTATGGCGGCCACACGCTCCAGCTCTGCTGCAATTTCAACGTGCTAGCAGATCTTCAGGCGGCCGACGAACTGGATGAGATGCTTGATGAGAAGCGTTCCTTCCGGAATTTCACGCGGCTGCTCGCGGCGCTGGTCAACGAGGCCGCGAACGCTGCCGGGCTGGATCTCTCCGTCACGGATCGCGAGATCGGCCGTGCGGTGAGCTGGAAGGAGTTCCGCCGCATCCAGGGCGATGTGTTCGGCCTGCTGTTCGCAGCGGTCATGTCTCCGGAGGAAGGCGAAGCAGAAACGACCGAAGAAGAAACAAAAAACGTGGAGACCAAGGAAGCGGCAGCGACGGCCTGAACTTCGCTTGGTATCTGAATATCTGGATCAATGTCCTGCATAACGACGAGGCCGTTTTCTGGCGGACAATGACGCCGGCGCGGTGCGTAGCGCTTTACCGTGAGTTTTTCAAGCTCATGGGCGCACCGGGCCGGCGTGTCGTTTCTGAGTCTCCTGCGGAGACGGAGAAGCCCGCCCGCTTGTCGTTGTCGGCATATCTGATGGGAGGTGGCGGTTGATGGCTGCCCCGAGTATCAACTCAAAAATCAAACTGGACGGCGAGCGGGAATACAAGGCTGCACTGGCCGAGATCAAGAGCGGCCTGAACGTTCTGAAATCCGAGCTGAATCTCGCGTCCGAGCAGTTTCGGGATAACGCGGACAGCGTCGAAGCGCTGACCAAGAAAAATGACATCCTCGACCGCACGATCCTGACGCAGAAGGAAAAAATCGAGCAGATCGAAAAGGCGCTCCAGTCCTCGGCCTCCGCCTACGGCGAAGCCGACGAGCGCACCAATCGCTGGAAAACGCAGCTCAACAACGCACAGGCCGAATTGGTCAAGATGGAGCGTGCATTGAAGGACAACGAGGACGCACTCCAAAAGGCGCAGAAAGAGGCCGACGGCACGACAACCGCCTTTGGCAAGCTGAAAAAGGCGCTGTCTGACACCAAGGAGCAGGGCGGCGGCATCAAGGGTCTGTTTTCTAATCTCAAGGAGGAGTTCTCCGGCAACAACGAGGTCATGCGCGGCCTTGGAGACGCGCTGACGGATGTGGCCGGGAAGTTCGGCGTCCAGCTCCCGGAGGGCGCACAGAAGGCCGTGCAGTCTCTCAACGGCATCAATGCAGGCGCAGCTTTGGCTGTGACCGGCCTTGGCCTTGTGGTCGCTGCGGTGATCAAGACCGAAAAGGCTCTGATCTCCATGACGAAGGAGTCCGCAGCCTACGTCGACAACATCCTCACGATGTCGCAGACAACCGGGCAATCCGCAGAACAGCTGCAGGAGTTTTCCTACGCAACGGAGCTTCTGGACGTGTCCATGGACACGCTGCAAGGCTCGCTGACCAAGCTGACCAACAATATGCAAAATGCCATCAACGGAACCGGGGATGCGAAGTCTGCCTTTGAGCAGCTGGGCATTTCTCTGACAAATGCCGACGGCAGTATGCGCAGCGCAAACGATGTCTTTTATGACACGATCGATGCGCTCGGTGAGGTGCAGAACGCGACGGAACGTGACGCGCTCTCCATGGACATCTTTGGGCGGTCTGCGCAGGATCTCAACCCGCTGATCATCCAGGGCAGCGACACCCTGAAAGATTATGCAAAGGAAGCGCATGACGTTGGCTATGTTCTCGACAACGAAGCGTTAGAAGCACTCGGCGCTGTCGACGACGGATTCCAGCGGCTGCAAAAAACACAGGAATCTGTCAAGAACCAGATGGCTGCGGAGTTCGCCCCGTATCTGACCAAGGCGCTGGAGGACATCCGAGAGCTGATCCAGAAGGTCGGTAAAGCGCTGGTCGAGTCCGGCGCGGTCGATGCTTTTGGCAGTATCCTCGAATCGTCCGTTGCGCTTCTGGAGCCGCTCGGCTCGCTGATCTCTGCGGTGCTCCCGGCCCTGACCGCGGCCCTGAAGCCGATCGCGCAGACAGTCGCTCTGATCGCAGATACGGCCAACGTTATCGTCGGTCTGTTTACGTTCAACGGCGATAAGATCAGAACCGCACTCGGCCTGAACGCCAGCTCCGGACAGCTCAGCAATATGCAGCGTGCCAGCGGCGCCTATAACGGCTACCGCTATTCGCAGTCTGCGGGCTGGATCACCGAGGGCACCTACACGGACGCGGAGCTGCGTTCGATGTACAACAGTGAGGTTTCCGCTGGGACGGCGCAAGGGACCTTTGAGGCGTGGAAAAATGCCGGGTTGTGGCGCAGGAACGCCAGCGGCACAGACTGGTTTCCCGGCGGACGGACGCTGCTTAGCGAGCACGGCGCAGAGACCGCGATCCTGCCGCAGGGCACGCGCATCCTGACCGCGCAGGAAACGCGCCAGACCGGCGGCGATACTTACAACATCACGATCGACGCCCACACGGTGCGGGAGTTTGAGGACATCCTCCGCATTGTGCAGGAGCGCCGCAGAGTTGTTCGAATGGGAGGTGCAACGGGATGAGTACAACGCTAACGCTCCAAGCGGTGCAGTCTGCGGCAACACTGTATTCTCAACCAACGACTACCTTTAACACAGAGACAGAATATTCATCTGATGCGCTTAATAACAGAGCATTTTACAAAATGTATGTCTCATTTCAGCCAATTCCTGCCGCATATCAATTTCAGAAGGTTGAAACAATCATATCGTATCTGTACTATCGCTCGCTGTATTCTCCCGCTCACACCGAGACCGTCGGAAGCGTTGATCCGATAAGCAAACCATTCGATGCTAGCACATTAAATTACCAGAATGCACCCGGGCGTATAGGCGGCAGTAGTTATTCCTTGTATTTGTATAAAACCGGATATGATTCAAAATCATGGGTTGATGCATTTAATAGTTTTTCTAAAATTTTGAGATGTGGTTTGATGACCGATGTCTCATCATGGTATGCAGTGCAATCATCGAGAAGCGCGAACCCTCCTTACTTGGAGGTCAGTATTGGCGATGAAATTATTGGACTAACAATATCTAATGCTGCACCATCGAACGGGTCAATTGTTGCTGCAAACAGCAATGTATTTTCATGGAAAGAAGCCGCAAGCGGAACCTGCTATGCGGAGATTTCTCGCACGTCTGCAAAATTCCGCTGGCGCAAATCTGCGTCCGACACAGTCAAGGAGATTGCCGTGCCCGGCACGGCTACCTCCATCACCATCCCAGCGAATACTTTTTCCGGTGACAGCATCCAGTGGCAGCTCAGCGTGACCGCGAACAGCGGCGTCACCACGACCTCCGATTGGATGACGCTCTCGCTGACCGACGTGGAATCCACAGCCGTTGTGGTTGCTCCTGACCGGGCAGTCCTCGACGGATCGTCCGACAACGTATTCAAATGGGAACATGTCATTTCGACCGGCACGGCCCAAACGAAGGCCGAATTGCAGCAGAGCACGGACGGCAGCACATGGACGGCGCTGGCAACCGTCACCGGTGCTGCCAACACATGGACGGCTCCTGCCGGGACGTTTACCTCCGGCACAAAATACTGGCGCGTGCGGACGTACAATTCCAAGGGTGCTGCGGGCGCATGGAGCGCTGCCACACAGTTTATTGTGCTGGCCGCCCCTGCAACACCGCCCGTGTCCATCGTGTCCACAGAGCCGCGCCCGGAGATCCGCTGGCAGTCGGATGAACAGCAAGCCTACCAAGTCGAGATTGACGGCGTCTATGCCTCCGGTACGCGCTTCGGAACCGGGAAGACGTGGAAAGCCCCATTTTATCTGGCCGATGGCAGCTACACGGTGCGCGTCCGTGTGCAAAACGAATACGGCTTCTGGTCGCCGTGGGGCACGGCGGCGCTCCCGGTCACAAACGTACCGGGCGGCGCGATCACGCTGACCGCCGAGGGCGGCATTGAGGCGGCGCTCAGCTGGACGCCGGGCAGCTTTGACTACTATCTGGTCTACCGGGACGGCGTGGCCATCGTGAAGGTCACGGAACCGAGCTACACCGACGCAGCCAGCATTGGTGGTGTGCGCTATCAGGTGCGCGGCTGCTACGACAACAGCGACAATTACAGTCTGTCCGAGGCCGTGGAGGTCACGGTCAGCACAGACAAAGTCCGACTCTACGACATGGAGCGCGGCGAGTGGCTGCACTTCCTTTACGATTCCTCGGCGCACCGCAGCACGGGGCTGAGCCTGTCCCAGGACATCCAATATGTCCAGCTCTCCGGGCACACCTACCCGGTCGCCGAGCGGAGCGAATTTAAGTCCCGCGCGCTGCGGATCACCTGCGTCTGCGCGGACTACGCGGAGCGGCAGTCTCTGCGGGCGCTGCTCGGACACCTGACCTGCTGCAAGACGCCGGAGGGCAATATGACCATCGGCTACCCGGCCAGCATCACGGAAAACTCTGACGATTTCTTCAGCACTTACAGCTTTACCATCGAACAGATTGACCGAAAGGAGGAGATCGACCTTGATTCGTGATGTCTCCTACCACGTCAATGTCCTGCGCAACGGAGCCGAGTTTGCACGGCTCCATTGGCGCAGCGGCGACAACCCCAACATCATGGTCAACAAGGATGCCGAGATCAAAGGCAGCTTCTCCGGGCGGTTCTACGTGCCCGACACGGTCGATCTGCTGTCAGACGAGCTGCAGCCCGTCATGCGCCTGAACGACGTGGAGACGCCGCTGGGCGTCTTCCAGACGGCGACTCCGAGCCGCGCAACCGACCGCTACAACACGATCATCCAGATCGAGGCATACGACCGCTGCTGGCGGCTGCAAAACCAGCGTACGGAGAACATCCTGCACATCGCCGCCGGCACGTCCTACATTACGAAGATCCGCCAGATGCTCACGGAGGCCGGGATCGGGCTGGTCATTGTGGCTCCGTCCACAGCCACGCTCCAGACCGACCGCGAGGATTGGGAGATCGGTACGACCTATCTGTCCATCATCAATCAGCTGCTGGCCGAGATCAATTACAGCGATGTGTGGTTCGACGGCAGCGGCATCGCGCATTTGGAGCCGTATGAACAGCCCAGCGCCGACCGCATCGATCATGCCTATTCCGATACCGACGTCGTCCACGCGCAGCCGATCGGGCCGGATCACAACGACGAGACGGACATTTTCAATGCGCCGAACGTCTTTGTCCGAATCTGCAGCAACCCAGATCTCGACGCCGACATGGTGGCCACGGCGGTCAACGAGTCTCCGACGTCCAGCACGTCCACGTTCAAGCGCAAAATGCGCATCGTCGATGTGCAGCGTGTGGACAACATTGCGAGCCAAGATGAGCTTCAGGCCGCCGCCGACCGCGCCCGGAACGAGTCCATGCTGGCCGCGCGAACCATCACATTTCAGACACTTAATGAGCCGGGCCACGGCGTCGGGGACATCATCTCCATCGACGACCCGGAGCTGGCCGGGATCTACGAGGAGACCGGCTGGTCGCTGACCATGGCCGCCGGCCAGATGATGCAGCACACAGCGAAAAGGACGGTGATTGCATGATGGATCTGTTTACGGCCACGCTGGAGAGCACGAAGGAATCGCCGCTGCTCTCGCTGGCGACCATCGGCGCGAAGTACACGGACGGCGTCTCGCTGATCTTCCCCGGCCAAACCAAGGCGACGGCCAAGCACTACCGCTGCAATCCGGACGTCACCTTCGCTGCGGGCAATCGCGTCCTGATCGCCCGCGTCAGCGGCAGCTATGTGGTGCTGTCCAAGGTCGGCAAGCCAAAGTAAGGAGGTAGCTATGAGCCTAAAAATCATGCAGGGCGACCAGTACGCCATTGTATTTACTGGGGTGCAGGACGGCGCGCCGCTCGACCTATCCAAGATTGAGATGATCGAGTTCATCGTCGGAAAGCTGCGCAAAATCTACCCCGGCGAGGTCACGACGGACACAGCCGGAAACTTCCTGTTCCCTCTGACGCAGGAGGAAACCTTTCAGTTCAAATCCGCTTCTCAGGCCGTTCAGATCCGCGTCAAGTTTACCGGCGCGGAGCCGGTCGTTATCGGCACCAGCATTGAGGGCATCCGCGTGAGCGATTCCATCAGTAAGGTGGTGCTGTGATGATTCACTTTGACATCGGCGGAAAACCGAGCATTGTATTTGCAATCGATAACGTCAAAATTGTCCACACGGGCGGTGGAGAGCCTTATGAGGGCGAATACACGGTCATCCCAAAGGCCAACGCGCCGACTGTCCTTGAGACCGCTGGAAAGACGCTCAACAAGGACGTGACCGTCACCAAGATCCCGTATTACGAAACATCCAATCCCACTGGGGACACAGTTTATATTGCATCGGAGGTATAAAAATGGGTAAAAGCAAGATCATCTACGGCGGCACTGTCCTGATCGACCTGACTGCCGACACCATCGCGGACGGAAAAGTCCTTCTCGGCTACAAATTCCACGGCCCGGACGGCGAGATCCACACAGGCTCCTGCACGTTCGATCTCGACACCTCGGGTGCAACGGTCAAGGCATCGGAAGTCCTCATAGGCAAGACGGCAGGCGCGCGCGGCACAATGATCACCGGCGAAATGCCAAACAACGGCGCAGTCGCCGCGAAGATCAGCACGGTCAATGGCGAGTATATCGTCCCGCTTGGCTATCACGACGGCTCCGGCAAGTGCGTCATCGACCCCGACGAGGCTGCGAAGATCATTGCAGCCAACATCAAAAAGGGCGTTACCATCCTCGGCGTCGAGGGCACATACGGCGGCGAGGCCATCACCGTCCAGACCAAGACGGTCGATCCGCTGACCACGTCGCAGACCGTCATCCCGGATGAGGGTTATGATTATCTGTCTCAGGTGGTCGTCAACGCCATCTATTATAACGAGGCGGACAATTCCGCTGGCGGAAAGACCGTCACCATCGGCAAGGCCGCGGAGGTTTGATATGGGCGTCAGTAAAGTCGATTTCGCGGGGAATACGCTGGTCGACCTGACGGGAGACAGCGTTACACCGGAAACCCTGTTGGAAGGTGCAACGGCGCACAATGCCGCCGGGGATCAGATTGCTGGAGCCGTGGCCGTGGCTCCAGCCTCCGCCACCACCCCGAAGGCCCCGGGGACGGCGTCGGCTGGTTCGGAAAGTGCGTATGCCCGAGGGGATCATGTGCATCCTGAGCAAACTGTTCACGACAATGATGTCTTGTGGGGTGGCAAAAATCTTCATGGCGAAGTATCTCCAACGGATGCGGCAATGGTATCAGTCATCGGAGGTAATAAATTTGCGTTATGCAAACCACAAGGAATTACCATTGAATATACAAATGATGGTGGAGCAACATGGGTAAATTATGACGCCACAGAGGAAACCAAAATTGAGCTAATGTCTGGTATTTCTACCGTTGGATTGTATTATGGCAAAAAAACAGAATCTTCGCAAATAGTAACTGCGGATGATATGTTGCGCATAACTGTTAATGCTTGGACTTGTGGCGTATATACATCCCTAAGAAAGATATTGATTGAATTTGCAACGAGTGGTAGCACTAACGATTTTGTTAAAATAGAGTCAGCCACTATTGGTGACCAAGAAACATTTACTGTTGTAGGTACCTATAATGTTTCTGGGAATAGTGGATGGAACTCGATACCTTATTCGAATAATTTGGGGGCGTATTCACTAAACCAGACTTCTAATGTTGGAGTATTACGGTTTACTTTTTCAACCAGTACTGCTAGTAGTTATCGAGGTAGACCGTATGTTCAAAATCTAATACTAAATGGGATTACTAATTATGTTAATCCAAGCAAGCTATCAGCTACGGGACATCTGTATTCATACGATTATCAACAAAATGCAATGTTCCCAGCTAATGTAACTGCTGAAAAATTTATTGGTGATGGGTCAAAATTAACCAATATTCCTTATCCACCAAAAGAGCTTCCGAATGTCACCACCGCTGACAATGGAAAGTTCTTGCGTGTTGTGTCCGGCGCATGGGCCGCTGCGGAGATTGCAAACGCAAACGGAGGTAGCTTCTGATGGCTGAATATCTAACAAACACAACCGACCTGACAAAGGTTGCCGCAGCTATCCGGGAGAAAGGCGGCACATCTGACCCACTGGTCTACCCGGACGGATTTGTGACGGCTATTGGGAACATTCAGACTGGAGGCACTACACCCGGCGCACCCGGAGACATTACATTCTACGACTATGATGGCACGATTGTCACGTCTTGGACGTTGGAAGAACTGGCAACAAAGACAGCGCTGCCAGATTATCCATCGCATGAGGGGCTTATCTGTCAGGGCTGGAACTGGTCGCTTGCCGACCTCAAGACCACAAATCGCAAGATGAATGTCGGCGCAATGTATATCACGGACGACGGCAAAACCAGAATCTACATCCGTCTGGAAGAAGGGCGCACATCCCCAATGCTTGGCGTTTGTCCGAATGGCACAGTCACGGTTGATTGGGGCGATGGAACCACGCCGGATACATTGACGGGTACAAGCACATCCACGGTAAAATGGACACCAAATCATGCTTATGCCGCAGCGGGCGAGTATGTGATCAAGTTGACAGTTGATGGGACGATGGGATTTTACGGTGGCTTTGTTTTCTCTGTGGGTGGCGCAATTCTTCTGTATTCATCTAATGTTTCAGACAATCGTAATTATGTTTATAGAAACAGTGTTCAGAAAATTGAGATTGGAAGTGGTGTAACAAGTATTGGAGACTATGCTTTCAGCCCTTGTTATTCTCTTGCATCAATCACAATTCCTGATAGTGTAACAAGTATTGGAAACCATACTTTCAATTACTGTTATTCTCTTGCATCAATCACAATTCCTGATAGTGTAACAAGTATTGGAACCCATACTTTCAATTACTGTTATTCTCTTGCATCAATCACAATTCCTGATAGTGTAACAAGTATTGGAACCCATACTTTCAATTACTGTTATTCTCTTGCATCAATCACAATTCCTGATAGTGTAACAAGTATTGGATTCGCCGCATTCGAGAGTTGTTATTCTCTTGCATCAATCACAATACCGAATAGCGTGACAAGTATTAGTGCGCAGACATTTTACAACTGTTATTCTCTTGCATCAATCACAATTCCTGATGGTGTAACAAGTATTGGAAACCATGCTTTCAATAGTTGTTATTCTCTTGCATCAATCACAATTCCTAATGGTGTAACAAGT
>UMHL01041719.1_pt1 | contig 39097 bp, 30 predicted proteins | sample 1965551 | NCBI WGS metagenome assembly UMHL01 (sample SAMEA4836100, study PRJEB28245) | human gut metagenome | biome: gut microbiome; material: fecal sample | place: Denmark | collected 2008 | reverse complement strand
AGCATTTTCCTTCTTTAACTTTTTCGTTTTCAAAGATTCACTCAATAAGGCCTCACTAAAAAAGAACATTTTATCAATCCCTTTATAGAAAAGGGCAGACCCCCACCTTCTAATAGGACTCTCTGGAACTACCACTGCCGTATGATGCCAAATCACTATAGGCTTTCTAAATAAGCCTAATGCCCTCATAAAAATCAATAGTTCCAAACCTGTATGAGTGACCGCATAAACCGCATCATAACTTTGAGAACAAGACAATATCTTTCTCAAGTTGTAAAACATCAGTTTCCACTTATGAAGATAGGGATTGAAGGGAAAGGTATGATATATACATTCAACACCATATTGAGATAAATGTGTCAGACCATATAAAAGATGTCCGGGAATCTTTCCTGCCTTCCAATCTTCATAATAAGATTTAATGGGCACCATATGGTAATAATAAACTTTCATCATCAATTCTATTTATTCAACAAGTCATCTAATCGGTTCATAAAATTAGCAAAATATGTATCATAACTATTTAGCATCTTATTCTCCTTAAGTCTCAACTCTGATAAAACAGGAGTCATATCCAAAGCTACTGTCAATTGCTCTACCAGCCCATCTTTTGAGTGAGAATCAAAAATCGCACCATTCTCTAAAGGATTAACCAAACAGGCGGCTCCTGCCGCAGAAGAGCATAAGGTATAACAACCAGCCAATAATGCCTCATTCACCACCGCTCCAAAACGCTCATAATAACTTGGCAGCACAAATATCTGGCCGACATTATAACAAGCATATAGATCCTTACCTTGCTTTTTCCCAGCGAAAATCACATGGTCAGCCAATCCATTTCTCTCCACATGTCGCTCTAAAGCCACTCGCTGATCACCATCACCTACAAATAAAAGAATAGCCTTAGGATACCTATTTACAACCAAGGCTAAAGTATCCAGTAAAAAGAATAAATTCTTGATATCTATTAAACGACCGACAAACAGCAGAACTTGCCTACCTCTTAGATGATACGTATCCTCCAACATCCTAGAAACAGGCAACGCATTCTCCAATAGCAACCTAAAATCTTGATCTTTTTGGATAATCGGGAAAAACAAAAATTTCCGCTTCGCCTGAAAGTGTTTAACATACCAAGACAGCACATCGTCATTTGTCAAGATAATGCCACTGTAAAACTTAACCGCGATAAAACGCATACATCTTTTCACAAGACTTGCGCTTTCAGCAATCTCTTTGCTATCATCACAAATCGTAAAAATAGACAATTTCCAGTTGAATAGGAATTTATAAACCAACAATAATAAACCCAATATATTATACTCACTACAAAATACCACATTCGGCTGTTCCTTCCTCAATATCGAGAAAACCTGTGTCCTAAGATTCTTAATCCCGAATAATCCCGAAGCCAGAAAGCGAGGTACAAATTCCAATCGCCCTCTCAACTCATCTTGAGCGAATGATTGCTCCAATACATCTCCAAACTCAAAACAGAATATAGCATCAAACTCCTTATTCAAAGAATTAAAAAAATCTATTCGATAAGGAGCTATCGCCGGATGAAAAACCACAAGTTTCTTTTTCATTTCAAAATGCGTTTTATCTTTTCGGAGTTCCATACTTTCCTATTTGTCTCCAACTTCATTTTCCAATAAGAACGTCTTTCCGGATTTCCCAACAATAAGAATTGAAGAATACGAATATAACTTTTCAACTGGGTAATAGCAAAGATCAATTGGCAGCCAAAGATACCATAAACCTTTCGAAAGTAAATGTATTGCCCCTCATATAAAAAATAAAGGCGGGATTGCTTTATATAAGAAGCACGCCCCTCCAAATGAGTAATCTTTGCTAAGGGGACAGAATAAATATCAAATTTAGCTTTATGGATCCGATGACACAACTCTGTTTCTTCATAGTTCATAAAGAACTCAGGAGCAAAAGCACCTACCTGAGATAAAACAGATTTCCTCACCATCAGATCTGCACCAACAATAGAAGCAACCCGTATGGGTTTATTTGAAACATTGAAAAATATAGATCGAGGATGAGATAAAGAGATTGGCGATATATACATAATAGATAGTAGCTCCCAAAAGAAAGACGGATATTTACGGCTAAACGAGGTTGTCGGCTTATTATCCTCATCATACAAATTCCCCCCACAAGCTCCTATTTTATCCGAGGACCTTAAAAATGAATATAATTCGAAAAGAGCATTATTCAACAATAGTGTATCAGGATTCAAAAACAAGATACAATCACCTTTCGCTTGATCAAGAGCCAAATTATTAGCTTTTCCAAAACCCAAGTTATCATCTGCTTGAATACAAATAACCTCTGGATATTGTTTCCTTATCAAATCCAAGGAATAGTCACCAGAAGCATTATCCACAACTATAATTTCATAGTCTACCCCTGTTGTATTTTCCTTGACAGACTTAATACTATCTATTACCAACGAAGCTGTTTTATAATTTACATATATAATACTAATCATACCGACTCCCTCAAGAAAAGCTTTTTAACATCTTCCTCAAATTCAGCCTTTTCCATCAAAATCCGACTCCTATAAAAATTAAAGTCAGAGAAACATTTCTCGTAATCTGCCAATACATTTCTTATCAAAGAAATGACATCTTCCTTAGAAACTTTCTTCTCATCAAGCTTATAAATATCCGGAATTGGAATATCTTCGTAAAAATAAGCAGCTCCCCTAATTCCTGTAATAAGACAACAACCATTCAATGCTGCCTCACGAGGCAAACGGTCTTTCCCCGGATGATTACCAAAATCTATATACAATTTACTTTTCCTTAGAAGCTCTACTAACTGTTTACGTTTAAGACCTTGTATAGGACGCCATTCTAAGTCAGGAGACAAACGTATTAATTGCCTAGTATATTCCATACCTTTTGCTGGATTATATAACACGATATTCTCACGTCCTGAAACTTTAGGTATCTCATAAAATTCCGTATTGATATAATCTTTTAAAGGCAATACATATTTAAACCCTTTCGTATAAAGAAAATGATGAGCATATTCCGACTGATACAGAGACACATACCGTTCTGAAGAAAGGCTATTTAAAGAAATCCGACCTCTCTTTTCCTCTGGACTTGCATATCCCTTAAAATTCAGAATGAAACGATCTACAAACATTCGTTTACTAAAGTCAAACAACTCTTTTAATGATAAATTAAACATACAACCATTATAAAAATTGTCCACACTCAACCACCATAAGTAAATGCGAGCATATTTGATGTCTATATGATGTTTAAACAATGTTTCTGGCAATACGACAATATTGTCTTCTCTATCGACAATTTCCAAACTCTGTTGAATATTATATCTCTTAAAAGCATCCGGGATTGCCGCATCTGGTTCACCTATATAATAGATATAAGCCTCCGCACCATTATTCCTCAACACATCTACCAATTGATGCAATAACTCCGTCCCACCTGTTACAAAATTTGCAGGACAATAAATATAAATCTGATGTTTTAAAATTCTAGCCTGTATCATACAATGACAACTTTTTCTACTATCTGGTTCATATCATAATATTTGTATTCAGCTAAACGTCCCCCAAAACAAACATGTTTTTCACGATCTGCCAAATATTTATATTTTTCAAACAAAGTTGTATTCCTTTCATCATTAATAGGATAATAAGGATCTGCACCTTCTTGCCAAGAGATAGGGTATTCACGTGTAATAACAGTCTTAGGCTGCGTCCCAAATTCAAAATGTTTATGCTCGATAATCCTTGTATAAGGAATATCAGCATCTGTATAATTTATGACTGCATTACCTTGATAGTTATCAATATCTAATAATTCTTGTTCAAAATATAAACTTCGAAAATCCAAATGTCCTTCACTAAAGGTAAAATATTCATCAATTCTACCAGTATACACTATTTGATTTGCTAACGCCTCAAAATATGGACGATCCTTAAAAAAATCAGCATTACAAAGCACCTCACACCCTTCCAATAGCTTTGATATAAGACCATTATATCCTCCTGAAGGAATACCCTGATAAATATCAGAGAAATAATTATTATCAAAAGTATATCGAAGAGGTATACGCTTTATTATGAAAGCGGGTAAATCACGAGGGCTTTTTCCCCATTGCTTCTCCGTATATCCTTTGATCAATTTCTCATAAATATCCTTTCCCACAAGAGATAGTGCTTGTTCTTCCAGATTCTTAGGGTCATAAATCTGCACTTCTGCGCGTTGACGTTCAATTTCAGCTTTTGCTTCCGCAGGAGTTTTGGTACCCCAAAGCTGATAAAAAGTATTCATATTAAAAGGCAGATTGTATAAGACATTCTTATAATTAGCCAATGGAGAATTTGTGAATCTGTTGAATTCAACGAATGAATTTACAAAATCCCATACTTTCTTGTTAGAAGTATGGAATATGTGAGCCCCATACTTATGTACATTGATTCCTTCTATACTTTCACAGTATAAATTTCCCCCAACATGAGAGCGTTTATCTATTACAAGAACCTTTCTACCGAGGCTTTTATATTTATATGCAGACAAAGAGCCAAACAACCCCGCACCAACTATTACTACATCATATCTTGCCATCTTGTTACGATTTAAGTCCTTTAATAAAAACAATGCTCTCCTTAAATATCTTAGAACCTGTTAACCAAACAAATAATATATACAATATTGCGACTAAGATAATCTTTAAGATCAACAGAAGCAACAGATTCTCCATATTTTTTGTGATAAAGAAAACGATACTTATCGAGGATAAAGTCAATACTAAATATGGCATAATGTCACATAATACACTTGACAAACGAATAGGAACTAATTTACTCAAATAAACATGCCACATTAACATCCAAATAATAGAATACACACCTACGTAACCTGCTGTCATCGCTAAAATTCCGTATCTTGTCATATAAAAAGCCAAGAAAAATTGAATTAATCCTATTACAACATGATTATTTAAGTAGAAATCAGAACGTCCACAACTAATAACAATTTGTGAATATAAGAATTGAATAGGAGATATAGCTCCCCAAATACATAATAACTGCAATATAGGAATACTATTAGACCATTTTTCACCAAGTATCAGAAGAACAAACTCTTTTGAGATAAAAGCCAACCCCAACATCAAAGGGAATGATACAAATGCCGTAAAGCGCAACATCTTTCTAAAAATTTTAACTTGGTAATCTTTATCTGTAGATGATCGAGCAAAAATAGGTTGTGCAACACTATTAATCATACCGCATATAACAGAGCCACCCATCGTCATCCACTTATTACCTTGAGAATAATATCCCACTTGATTTGCACTGTAAAATCGTCCTAGCAAAACAGAGAAAATATTATTATTAATTTGAGTAAACACATTGGTCAAAAACAATTTCACGCTAAAAGAGAACATTCCTTTTAGAGGCCTAAAGTCTAGCTCAAAAGTTGGTCTCCAAGGAGATATATAACATTTCAACAAAGAGCTCATTCCGACATATACCAAACTCTGAATCGCTAAAGCCCAATAAGCAAACCCACTCACTGCTAACGACACACCCACTATTCCTGATAATAATAAAGAAACAATATCAATTTTAGCTTGTTCCTTTACCATCAGTTTTCTAAACATTACCGTATATGGAACCCCTGCTATACCAGCTAAAAAGAAACTAATAAATAACACACGAGATAATGCTATTAATTCAGGACGTTTATAAAACCCAGCAATCAAAGGCGCACTAAAAAATAAAATTACATACAAAAGCAAACCTGTAAAAACCATAAACCAAAAGACCGCATTATATTCCTTATGCGTAACTTCTTGTTTATTAGTTAGTGCCACTGTAAATCCGCTATTTATAATCGTACCTGCAATACCACTAAATATCGCCAACATCCCAACCAATCCATAATCCTCGGCATTAAGTGTACGTGCCAGATAAATACCAAACAACATCCCCAACAACTGTTGCACACCATTACTTACCCCTCCCCAGAAGAGCCCTTTCGCTGTCTTATCTTTTAATGATTGTTCCGCCATTTGATACGTATGGTAAAGTGCGGCAAAGATAAGCATTTACCTTTGGCTAACACTAAAAAAATGAAAGCTTTTCTTTGCTTTATGTATATTTACGATCTTCCGCAGATGATGTGGAAACAAAGAGTTATTGTAAAAATTCTTTTTATCCCTCGAACCCTCTTTATCTTCCATAGAAAAACACGTACGTGTTTTCTTAAAAACATGAGCAACTTTTCAAAAAAAGACGTACATGTTTTCCAAGAAACATGCACGTCTTTTTGGAGCCCTGATTATCAAATAATTATAGCGACACACAAAATCATCACCTTATTGTAATGATTTCACATATCTACTCACTGCTATTTCACACTTTTCCCCGCATAAATCCTCCGTATAATATCCACCACCTTCATACCTTCCAAGACGTTGGTCGTTATGATCTCGCCGGGGGCGCCGGAAAGGACATTGACCACGTTACGGATCACGAAGTTGTGGTTTTGGGCGGAGCCTTTGTAAGGGCCATAATCATTGCCGGGGTTGGTAGGGGCCAATTCCGGCATTTCATACCCCTTGATATGGCAATATTCTACCTCATTCATATATTGACCGCCGATTTTCACGCTGCCATTCTCGGCCACGATCAGCATGCTGCTTTCCAGATTCTTGTCCCATACCGCCGTAGAGTAGCTCAAACTGCCCATTCCACCGTTCACGAAATTAAAATTCACGAAACCGGAATCCTCAAAGGCGGTCAGTTTCTCGTGGTTAAAGTCGGCGAAACGGGTCTGGATATTACAGATATCCCCGAATAACCAGTACATAATGTCGATGAAATGGGAGAATTGGGTGAATAAGGTACCACCATCCAAGGCAGCGTCGCCATGCCATCCTCCGGGTTTATAGTAGCGTTCATCACGGTTCCAGTAGCAATTCAGCTGCACCATATAAATCTGGCCTAATTTTCCGGACTCAACCATCTCCTTGATCCAGACCGAAGGCGGGGAATATCGGTTTTGCATCACGCAAAATACCTGCTTGCGGAATCTCAACGAGGTATAAACCACTTTCTCGGCATCCGCCAAGGTCAAGGCCATAGGCTTTTCTATGACCACATGATGTCCGCTCTCTATCGCTTGGATCGCCATCTCGGCATGTAAGCCGTTGGGTGTACAAATATTCACCACATCTATATCCAATCCCAAACGGAATAGTTCATCTATATTCCGGGCGAAAGGGACCGCATAAGCCTCGATCCCCAGCTCCTCTTTCGGACGGATATCACATAAAGCGACCAACTCCGCTCCTTCATCCCGGGTAATCATCTCGGCATGACGCTTACCTATATGACCACAGCCGATCACGGCGAAACGTATCTTCTTATTCATAAAACACTCTTTATAGATTCTATAATATAAGCCTGCTCCTCTTCTGTCATCTCCGTATGAATCGGCAAGGATAATACGGATCGGCTCAAGCGAGAAGCGACATTCAAATCCCCGGAAATCCGGCATCGACCCCTCATCACCTCTTGCTCCTGCAAAGGCAATGGATAATAAATCATAGAAGGAATGCCTCGTTCTTTTAACGCAGCTTGTACTTGATCCCTCTTTTCTACAGCTAGCTGTACCGTATATTGATGATAAACATGCGATGAAAAGGCTGATTTTAGTGGTTTGCGTACAGCATCCAATCCGGAAAAGGCAGCATCGTATCTAGCAGCCACTTTACAACGAGCGGCGGCAAATTCATCCAAATACCGAAGCTTAACATCTAAGACAGCGGCCTGCAAGGTATCCAAACGGGAGTTACAGCCCACCAAAGCATGATGATATTTCACCTTTTGCCCATGATTGGCGATCATCCGCAGACGCTCGGCCAATCGTGCGTCGGAAGTAAACATCGCCCCACCATCTCCATAACAAGCCAACGGTTTCGAAGGGAAGAAGGAGGTCGTACCTATAGAAGCGATCGTACCGGCTTTCTTTACCGTTCCATCCGAGAAAGTATAATCAGCCCCGATGGATTGGGCATTATCCTCGATCACATATAGATTATGACGGGCGGCGATACGCAAGATCGATTCCATATCACAACACTGGCCAAAAAGATGAACCGCGATAATAGCTCTCGTCTTTTCAGACAGGGCATCTTCTATCTTTTCCGGGTCTATATTGAATGTACCGGGATCTACATCCACTAATACCGGCACTAGGCCCAGCGCCAAAGCGACCTCAGCCGCGGCGATATACGTAAAAGCAGGAACGATCACCTCATCGCCCGGATGTAAGCCGAATGCCATCAAGGAGATTTGCAAGGCATCCGTACCGTTCCCACACGGGATCGCGTAAGGAGTACCTAAGTAATCTGATAAATGGTTACAAAATTCCTTTACCTGAGGGCCATTGATAAATGCGCAAGCATCTATCACCGTTTGCATGGCGGGATCGATCTCGCCGCGCAAACGTTCATACTGCTTCCGCAGGTCTACCATCTGTATCTGTTTCTCAAGCATCTTATCCATTCAAAAAATAGGGCTATCCCGTCGTTAAAACGAAATAGCCCCCTCATTATTGCGTTTACCTTATTATTTCACCTCGCTACCCGGTTTCACCTCTTTCTCCGGAGTGATAACGGCCAGCTTTCCATCGAAATTCTCGGCGGAGAGAATCATGCCCTCGGAAACAATGCCTTTCAGCTTACGGGGAGCTAAGTTAGCGATGAAGCAAACCTGCTTGCCTACCAATTCCTCGGGTTTATAATGCTGGGCGATGCCCGATACGATCGTGCGTTTCTCCAGACCATCGTCAATACGGAACTGAAGCAGCTTATCCGCTTTCGGAACCTTCACGCATTCCAGAACCGTACCCACACGGATATCCAGTTTCATGAAATCATCGAACTCGATATTCTCACGGATCGGTTTCGCTTTATAATTCGCTTCCTCATTCGCTTTCTTCGTATCCAATAATTTCTGCACCTGCGCCTCGATCACGCTATCCTCTATCTTCTCGAACAACAACTCTGCCTTGCCCAATGGATGACCGGCCTCCAATAGATCCGTAGCACCTAGGCAATTCCATCCCAACGGCTCTACATTCAGCATCTTGTTCAGTTTCTCCATGCTAAACGGCAAGAACGGCTCGAAAGCGATCGCCAGATTAGCCGTAATCTGCAAAGCGATGTTCATGATCGTAGCGACACGGGGCATATCCGTCTTCGCCAACTTCCAAGGCTCCATATCAGCGAGATACTTATTTCCGATACGGGCCAGGTTCATCGCCTCTTTCTGTGCGTCACGGAAGTGGTAGGTATCCAACAGGCGTTCCACGTTCTCTTTCACATCCGCGAAATCCTTCAAGGTCTGACGATCGTAATCCGTCAACTCACCAGCCGCCGGCACTTTACCTTCGAAATACTTATCCGTAAGGACTAACGCACGATTCACGAAGTTTCCTAGGATAGCGACCAACTCGTTATTATTACGAGCCTGAAAATCTTTCCATGTGAAATCATTATCCTTTGTCTCCGGCGCATTGGCCGTCAATACATAACGCAGCACGTCTTGCTTGCCCGGCATATCCACCAGATACTCGTTCAACCAAACCGCCCAGTTGCGGGAAGTAGAGATCTTATCGCCCTCCAAATTCAAGAACTCGTTAGCGGGGACATTCTCCGGCAAGTTATAAGAACCTTCCGCTTTCAGCATGGAAGGGAATACGATACAATGGAACACGATATTATCTTTACCGATGAAATGGACCATTTTAGTCTCCGGGTCCTTCCACCAAGTCTCCCAGCTATCCGGCAGCAACTCTTTCGTATTAGAGATATAACCGATCGGAGCGTCGAACCATACATACAGTACCTTTCCTTCCGCCCCTTCCACGGGAACAGGGATACCCCAATCCAAATCGCGACTCACCGCACGGGGTTGCAGTCCCATATCCAGCCAGCTCTTACACTGTCCGTATACGTTCGGTTTCCATTCCTTATGATCCTCCAAGATCCATTTACGCAAGAACGGCTCCCACTTATCCAAAGGCAGATACCAATGCTTCGTCTCACGCATCACCGGCTTGCTGCCACTGATAGCGGATTTCGGATCTTTCAAGTCCGTCGGGCTAAGGGAGGTACCGCAAGCCTCGCACTGGTCGCCATACGCCTTCTCGTTTCCACAATGCGGACAAGTACCCGTGATATAGCGGTCGGCCAAGAATTGCTTCGCCTCCTCATCGTAGTATTGCTCGCTTGTTTTCTCGATGAATTCGCCTTTATCATACAATGTACGGAAGAAATCCGAGGCCATCTGATGATGCGTAGCGGAAGTGGTACGGGAATAGATATCAAACGAGATACCGAACTCCTCGAACGATTTCTTGATAATACCGTGGTAACGATCCACCACATCCTGCGGCGTGATCCCCTCTTTCTTCGCTCTCAACGTGATGGGTACCCCATGCTCGTCCGAACCACCAATCATCAGCACTTCCTCCCCCTTCAACCGAAGGTAACGGGCATAAATATCAGCAGGCACATACACTCCGGCCAAATGACCGATATGCACCGGTCCGTTCGCATACGGCAACGCCGTAGTAATCAGCGTTCTCTTAAAATGTTTTTCCATACCTTGTGTTCTCTTTTTGAGGGGCAAAGGTACGGAATAATTTGGTTTATTGAAAAAGAATGGTTTTCTTTGCTGCGAAGTATTCATTTAATCAGCGATTAACTATGTTAAAAGAATTAGGGAAGTTTTTACTAGACGTAGCTAAACTCATCATCGGTGGGGTTATTTTAGCTACGATCATGAATGACGTAACAAGCAGATGGTTGATTTATATGGTTGGAAGTACCGCTGTCTTCACATTCATTTCCATCGGGTTGTTTTTAATCACTAATAATAAAGAGGAGGAACAAATATGATTACACCAGCAGTCGCAGTATTCGGCACATTTGCTATTATTGGCATAATCGGCTGTATCATCATCAGCACCAAACGAGGGAGAGACTGGTTAAAGAAGTTCGATTAGTCGTATACTCATCAGTACAAAAAAGGAAGAGATTGGATTGATAGGGTATTGAAGTAAGATATGGAGCGGGTGGCAAATGCCACCCGTTTTTATTTAAACCCGAACCTATACACCAGTGCCAACCGGAAATTCAGCATGAAATGCGTCGCGGAGAATTTCTCCGTAGTCTCGCTCACCTGTGTATCATAATCCCGCTCGTAAGTGGAAGCATCAAAGATAATTCGTGAGCCAAAGCCAAGCCCTGCCTCAAAAGCGAAATTCCCGGAGATAGGTTGTAAATAATTCAACATCGCCCCGATACCGAAGAACTGTCCGGTCTCTCCATGTCCTAGCGGCTCATTATCGCGCACGTTGAAGTTTCCGTATTTCATCTGCAAGCCCACGTTGAATCCTCGATAAGTACCATCATCGTTAAACCATAATCGAGGCTCCAAAGATAGCACCGACACTCCCCACAAATTATTAGGATTCCCTTTGTAACCAAACCGGGAATACATACCTCCTAATATGACGGAACCCCAACCTCCAAACATATACTCCAATTCCAAGTTTGGCATGATAGACCCCATCTTCAATTCCGCTCCCTCCTTACCGACACTTAAACCCGGGGGAACCGTCATCCAAGGCAGTACATTCGTCCTGACTGTCAAATTTGTCATTTGGAAAGTAGGATAGACTTTCTCCATCGTCACGGCACGAGTCTCCTCCTGTCGGGGCTGATATGCGGTAGACTGCCGTTCCGGAGCTTGAGGCTCAGGGGTTACGGCTACCGTTGCCTGCCGGGTAATCTCAGGTTCCGTCCGAGCCGGTTGAGAGACTACCGGCGCTTGCCTCACCTTCTCCTGCGCGGGAGGAGCCACCGGAACCATCGCCCCTTCCTCATAAGGAAGATCGGCCTTATTGCCGATCACGACATAAGCAAACACCTCATCATCCACGCAAAGATCCGGATCATTGAGCACGTAAATATAAGGGACCTCCGTATATCGTTTTAGGCTCGCCGAGATAGCTGGTATAGACTGATCCGTGGAATAAAAGATCTGCTTATTGGCAAACTCCGGCATAGCGAAATAAAGCAGATACACATGCACGCTATTCCCCCACTCCCCACTACGGTCTACATAGAAGGAGATTTGTTTATTATCAAGCTCGTATTTGTTTTTCAGATATTTCCTCACGGTATTCCCCCGCCACATGGCAGTGTTGACAGCAGTTTTGGATACCGCTCCTGTCTCGGTATAGATATGCGAGACAACCAGCACATGAAACTCCCCATCCATCAAAGGATTCATCACCGGCCAGATTTTCCGGTTGAGCCGCTCCATCTCTATCGAATTATTCCCGTAGGTAGCTTGTATATCGGCCTCTCCGGGTATAAAGGAAAACAAGAATGAATCGCCCTTGGATTTCTCATTCTCCGATTGCCCATGGGCCATAAAGATTGAGAGAAGCGAAAAACAGAATAGAATAATTAGCGAATGTCTCATACCTTGTTCTTTATGTTATATTTTTTGCAAAGTTACTACAAAAAGTAAGATACGTAATATCATTACACTTGGAAATCGGACGGAGAATCTGGATAAATGGAGACAATCACTCGTAAGGATTGACCTCGACCGGTATCTCGACAATCTCTACCATTCCGTTTACATTGATGGTCAACGTCAATATGCCTTGCGTATTTGCGAGGCTGTATTGTACGCTGTAGTTCTTGGTAGCGGCGGTGGTGGAAGTCGCTTCCGATTCCCGTATCTGCGACGAGGTGGCGAATGTCTTGGTCGCATCTGCGATCAGCTTGCCTTCTATACGGATAAATACATTCGAGAGGCCGGGTTTCACAAACAAGGTCTTACCTGCTTCCAAAGTATTCGCTGAGGATAGCAAGGAATATTCCGGGTTCTCTTTCGTAGGATCGGCAGCGGTACCGGTGTACACATAAAGCTTAGTGATCGTAGCCATCTTCTGTAACTCGGCGAACGTTCCCGGATCGATCGTGATGATCGAGTTGGTGAGCGTGGCGGTGATAGAGGCCTTTGCAGCCGCAGCGTTGGGGGTGACGGTTACGGTTTCCGTTGTCTTCCCCGCAAGCATAGGGCTGTCGAACTGTAAATCGCCAGTCATTTGGCTGTACGTAGCCGATAGTTCCGTATAGGTACCGGCGGGAACGGCCTTTGTGGCCCCATCAGCGAAATCGGAGGATTTACCTAAAGTAATAGGGCTGCCACCTTTTGTTCCGGTGATCACCAGATTGTTTTTAACTTCGTCACTGATCGTGACCGTTGATGTAGCTTTCGTTGTTACATTGACAGAGACATCCGCTTCAAGGGCAAGGCTAAGCTTGCCGGTCTCTGTGATAGCCGAGGGGTTTCCGGAATCCTCTAGGATGTTGCTACAGGAGGGGAGGAAGACTAATGCCAGGGCAATTAAGCCAAATAAGAGTGTTTGTTTCATATTTATTGTTCTATACTATAATAAACGTTTATCTTATAAACTATTGAATGAGTTTGCCCTAACCCATAACTATTATTACATTTTATATAGTTATTAGAGGATGATAATACAGAAAAACGTTTTTCTTCGACTGTTTCACTGTTAGGATTAAAAATAGTAGCACCCGCAACCGTTGTTCGAAACAACTCATTTGTTCCTATAAACAAACTAAAAGTAGTACCACTCGTTGCTCCCTGCACATGATATTTTGTATCAATTTCCACATTCAGCTCTTTTGGAACATAAAATTTATTAAACAAAATAGATTGAGGATTAGATGTAGCATTCTTTCCCAATTGTACATAACCGCTCTCCCAGCTAAGCTTTCCCTCCCCTGTCCATTCTTCTTGTTTCGGCGGTTCCGCCCGATACGGCAACCCCGTCACATGGCAATCAATCGGAGTGGAAACTTTCTCTGTCCCATCAAAAGTGACCGTCGCTGTCAGCGAATGCTTTTGCCAAGCAAGAGAAGTAAAACTTGCTTTTGCACCATAGGCAAATTCTTCTGATTCTTGTCCGGTATCCGTTTTATAAGAACTCTTCAACAAGCCCGAATAATTCGGATTATTCAATATACCCTCAACTATACTTGCCATAGCCACGATATCAACAATGCTTGATCCATCCATCGCATTTGCGGCGGCCACATCATGCTCATCCGCATAAACCGAATAACTCGTGCGACCGGAAACACTTACGGAGAAGTTCGGTTCTGTAATCGTAATATCCGCCGGAGAAAGCTCAAACTCTTCGCCTGTTCGCAGTTTGATAGAGGTAACCAACTTAGATCCTTTCGGAACATACGGCCATCCCTCCACCACTGTCATGGTACCGGTAAGGTTATTGCCTGAATATGTCCGGATAGGCGTGTCATTGTATAACGCACTGACTGTCCAAGTATCTACCAACTCAATAGGAACCCCTTCCGCTACACAACCCAAAGTTATCTTAGAACCTGTCAGCATACCTCCTTCATCATACGTTGGTATAGCAACCGCTTGCATCTCTATCTTCGAGAAGATCGACAAATCCGGATCACATTGAACGATATATTGCTTACGAGCCTCCGCTTGATCGATCAAGTCCCATTCCTTCGAGGTCTGGTTATCCAATAAGTTCTTTCCTTCGAACAATGCTTTCACCATCTGTCCGGAGCGCACAAACAAGGTTCCCCCCGAAACCTCATGGGTAGCTAAAACATTGGAATCCTCTCCCACATTTACCGTCAGTTGCCAAGTCTTATAATGCTTTCTCAGATTTTCACTCACCGCAGCCACCAACATCGTATTCGCCAAGGAAGTCTCAATGGATTCCTCCAAGCTCTCTCCCGGCACGATGCGTACCTCCTTGGAACCATAAAAATAGGGTTTCTCTTGGATCAGTTCATTCGTTCCTGCATATGCCTCTATAGTATAAATGCCCGTAGATAACTCCAAGGCCTGCCCATCTATCTCTGAATATGGTTTCGGATACCCTTCAAGCGAAGCACCTCCTTGTTTAATATCAATCATGAAATCTGTTTTCACAGGCATATATGTACTGGGCAACGTAAGTGTTCCCGCCTTCGTCTCCACCTCGCCGGAAACAGCAGCCGAAATATCCCCCAGCGTGAGCCGGAGATACCCTACTCCCTCCCCCGAGGGACGGGAAAGTTCCTCTCCCACACAAGCGGAAAGTGTTGCCAACAGGACGAGGAGGGGGAAATATATGAATAAGTGGAAATGTCTCATTACTTTTATTCTATCATTTGTTTTCCTTTTGTTAATCGTAAATCAGTTCACATTCATCCAGCCAGAGCTTGCTACCCACACCACCCGTGAAGTAATCGCCGTATTTGCTGGAGGAGGCAACTACCACAATGTATTTAGGCATACGGTTCGTATAGCGGTAATCCAACTCGATATCCGCTTGCGTCCACGAGGAGACAGACTCACCCTTCGTCAATTCGCCGTAAGCGATCACATGCGAGTCCGAGGGATCAAAGAGCTGACGTTCGGAAGGCCGGGTACGAATCTCCAACGGAGCGTCCCAATCGGTCAAGGCGATATAGACTTGGCAAGAATCCGGACGGCCTTTCAAATGGCTCATCGCATCATCACCCACCTTATCGATCATCGCACAATTATATTTATAATGTATACGCAACTTCGTGGGATAACTCGTGAAAGGGCGACCGAACTCCAATACGCCGTTCGTTCCATCCGTCCGCACATAGGTACCCGTGAAGATATTGCCGGCGGCAAACTTCAAGACAATGTATTTCGACTCCAACGAGGCAGCTTGCCCGGAACCATTGCTCGTATCCGAAATCGGGATAGAGTTACTATCGCCCACGGTGGTAACCCCCTTGTTTCCCGTATCCCAGAAGGCGGTTCCTCCCTCCGCCCAAGGTTGCCAAAGCGTATTCTTACCTGCGGCCACGGAACTCCAGTCGTCGAAACTTCCGTTTGTCAAGGGCACCGCCTCCGCCGTGGTAAAAGATAGCTCCTCTCCCACCGTTCCATCTACCGATATCCGGTATTGATAGGCAGTGGCCGCCTTAAGCCCCGTCAGTGAGGCCGTAAAAGAAGTACCGGACACCTTCACAGCCGAAGTCGCCAACGTGTTCCAAGTCGCATCAGCCTGTCGCTTATACTCCACGACCGGAGTCTTCCCGCTCTGGATCTTTCCTGAAAGCGTAGCACGGGTTACCATGGCGAAAGCCTCCGCACCTCCCGCATTACTCTCCTTATGGTACACGTAGACATTCCATTTCGACATCGTCTCCTCCCAGTTATAACCGACATAAAACTGCCGGGGGCCTTTCGAATAATCTTTCTCAGCGGGATCGGTAGGATCCGGTTCCACACGCCCGAACTCCCCACCAAGCGTCATGCTGTTCACTTGCAGGTCACTCAATGATTGATCCGGAGAGACATAGATAATCACGTTACGGTTCACCGGATCGATCACGGCATCCGCCACTTGGCCCGTCACGTCCACCTCCCGTTTGATCAATTGCTTCACCGACACCTTCCAGACATATTCCTGATACGTTTTCACCGTAAAGGTAACCGGCTTGGTAAAGTCCACTCGCGTATTCGCTTCAGAAGAGACACTATCCAAAGAAGCAAAACCTACTGTCGGGAAACGGCGTATGTCCACACACGCAGCCGAATCGGCCATTAAGGTCGCTCCCTCTGTCACTTTCAAGGATCTGATCTTCAACCGGGAAAGATCCACCGAGTCATTCACGAAAAGGGTTACCGTGCGAGCCTTCGCGTCGATCGTAGCCTCCACGCTCTGCCCTTCCTCAGCGGCACGCTGCCCCTCCACCGTCATCGAAAGGATGGCTCCCTCCAGCAACGGATAAGGGATATCATCCTCAATCACGCAAGCGGTCAGCGACAACAGGCATATTATATAACAGATTATATTTCGATTCCTCATCTTCATTCCTTACAGATAAAACGTCATACCAATATTGATCGAGAAGAGGTTAATCTTGAAATTTCCGGAAGAAACCCGCTGTCGTCCCTCCTCTACTTGGTTGGTTTCTTGGTCGATCCACTTGAAGTCGAAGCCCATCACACCGACCGACACCTCCACCGCAGACCAATCCGTGATAAACGCCGTCATGCCCGGAGCGAAACCGATCTGCATATTCTGTACCGTTTGATACGAGCCGTCATACTCCGTACCGGAACCGGTGGAATTCTTTCCTGTGCCATACCCATACGTCAACCGAGCCTCATTGAAAAGACCGAAGATCTTGCTCTTACCGATCGGCATATACGTCCGGATAAAACAAGAGGCCTCGTATTTATGCTCCAGATAATACAAGTTCTTCAGACTGATATTGAAATCCTCGCCCAAGTTCAAGTCGAAATTACCCAGATCCAAGTAATTCCGCTTATAGGCGAAACGTGCCCCCATAGAGATATTATCGCGAAAGAAATACCCGAAATAGGGGCTTACGCTAAAATCGTAACCTTTCCCCTCTATATCTTTCAGTACCAAGAAGTTCAAATTACTCTCATTATGCTCCGAGTAAGATATCGTACCACCAGCCATCCAAGTACCTTTTGGAATAAAGACCGTCTTCTGTATCTCCCGGTCGATACGTTGAATCCGTTGAGCCTGCGCCACACCGGTATTACTCAGCAACCAGAGAACCACTCCCCACAGGGGAACTATCAAAAACTTATGCATCATTTACTTTCTATTTTAACTCTAATATTTCCGGACGGATCTCTCCGGGAAAGTCGGACAGCTTATTTGCCGTCCGACACCGCAAATGTACTATTTTTCTGCTCATGGTCTAAACAGGGAGACCTTCCACACAACTAATTATCCGAACCTAAGAGCTTCGGGGAATCGCCGTAGATGAGTTCGAGGTCATCAAGGTGCAGCTTGCTACCATTTCCCCCCGTAAAATAATCGCCATACTTGCTCGAAGAGAAGACGATGATGATATGGGAAGGTTTCTCTACCAAGTTGCGATAGGTCAGGTCGATTGTGAACTGCTTCCACTCAGAAGAGGCGACGCACTCTGCGTCAGGCAACGCACCATAGGCGATCACGTCGAAGCCGCTAGCATCAGGTTTTCCGCTCTTCAAGATAGAGGCGAAATCCTTGGAAGTCTTTGCCATTTCCGTGTTGTTCAATTGATACGTGCCGTTCGTCAAAACGATATAAGCAGACCAAAGGTCTGGATTTCCTTCTTTAACAGTGTTTGCGGGTTGATCTCCACCTACATGATCTATTGCTTTTGGAGCATATTGGAACCAGCCGGTCAATTGGGTTGGACGGGTGGTGAAGGGACGACCGAAGTCGATCATAGCACCTTCTGTTCCTACAGTTTTAACATAAGAACCAGTATAAAGGCTGGCAGCAGCAAATTTAGTTACAATGACTGCGTTTACAAATATAGATTCCAACTTAGCGGATTTTCCATTCGCTGTATGCACAATATCAGTGACACCTTGGGTCGGATTTTTGTTTACCATTGCACCCGCACCCGTAGTTGTTCCGGGGTTACTGGAATCCCAAAAATATTTTCCCGCATCAAAATCCGCCTTAGAGATAGCATCCCAAGTCTTGCCATCTTGATACCAGTCATCCAGTTTCCCGTTTGGCAAGGCAAGTTGCGCCTCTGTCGTGAAAGAAGACTCGGAACTGCTCACCTCCTCGTCACCATTCTTATAGACCAAACGATACATATATCTCTTCTCCGGAATCAGTCCTTTTAAGATTGCAGTGTGATTGCCTTCAGCATCGGTAACAATATCTGCCATCACCGCTGTCCAATTCGTCGAACTCTCCTCCCGGTACTCAAACGTCAAAAAAGAGGCCGCAATCGGATTTCCTTTGACATCTTTGGCATTGCCCTCCAAGCAAGCAAACGAGCTCCAAGCATTCGCAGTCTTCACATTCACGACGGCCGAAGGGTCGGTAGACACCTTGAAATCAAACTCATACACTCGCTCTGAACCATCCGCATTCACAGTGATTGAGCCTTGTCCCTGTTCCTTTACCTTATAAGTCAATTTATAATAGTCACGCGCCTTGACCCCCTCGATCTTCTCCTGATGCTCAAACTTCACGTTTTGTTTATTAAGAACACTGAGATCCGCGGTCAGGTCTCCTACCGGGAAGTAATAGTCCCCCTTATCCGTCCCCATCTGATACGAATGAGGATCAACCCCCGCCAAGACAGACTTCACAGTCACCGCCGCACTGGCGAACGAACGCGAGAAACTCTCATCAAAAGCGACCGTCACCTTGACATTCGCCAAGGTACAGGTCAATTCCGCCGTACTCTTCTTGCCCGCAACGATCGTCACCACCTTCGATCCGGCGTAATAAGGCTTAGCACAAGAGGCCAAGCCATCAAACCCGTTCGAGGAAGCCTTTACCGTATAGATACCAGCTTTCAAACGAAACTCCTCGTTTTCCCAATCCACCGTACTAACCACAACATTATCCTCTTCGTCAAGAATCTGCACGAGTAATTTCTTGGGATCATAATCCGCAGCCGGCCCATCCGCTTTTGTCTGGATAGAAGCACTCGCCCCGATCTTCAAGCTCAGATACCCCATATCATCGCTTTCGCTTACATACTCCTCGCCTTGGCAAGAGCCCAAAGCCAAAAGAACGCTAAAGAAGAACACACAATTAATAATGAATGAATGCTTCATGATCTATTCCTCCTTATTCGTTACGGTTATCTTCAATGTCACACTCTTCTCATTACCGAGGGCATCAACCGCTCTCAAAGTAAAAGCGTGTGTACCCACATTCGCTCTTAACAGTTTTAAAAGATCTAGATTCAAATCGAAGGAATACTCTTTGTCTTTTTTTTCAGGCAAGGTAAAGAGCTTTCCTAACTGCTGCTCTCTCGCATAATCGCCCGTCAAATCAAGAGGTTCTGTTGTTAATCCCATTGTATTTAATGCAGCCGCAAAGTCTTCACTATCCGTTGTCGCTAACACATACATATTTTGCACCCCATTCTTGAATGCCATATTCAACACAACGTCCGTAGGTAACCCCCCAATCGACTCATCGTCCATCGCTGCATATTTTATATGTACACCATCCGTTAAATAACTATTACCATTCGGTTCCGAGATAACAATCGTCCCCTCCCCCGGTTCCGGATTCTCCGGATCAGTAGGCTTGTCCGGCTCCGTAGGCTTATCCCCAACCGGTATCTCCACCGCTTCCAGCTCATCCTCGAAAGTGATCTCCACCTTCATATCAAATCCGGTAATTTTCCCGGATGCGTTCTCAACCACGCCCAGATTAAACACCAAGGCATCCCCACCGGTAAAGAAATTCGAGCCGTCATCGTAACCCTCCACGGCATTTTTTCTCGAATACGTCCGCGATTGAGACTTAACTGTTTCGCCAGTCATTAAAGTAGCGTTGAAATTCACGGTCACCATCTCCACACCTTCCTCGAAATACCAATAAACAGGAGCAGGATTCGTCCCATCTTTCTCCGTAAACGGCAACGCCGTCTCCGATCCATCATCCACCGTGATTGTCCACGTTTTGAAGTTCGCAAGGAAATCAGCGTTATACACCACCTGCATCCGGCTGTTCTCCCGCTTGCAGGTCACGGTCTCTTGGAACGTTTTATTCGCCTCTACCTTAAGAGCCTTCTCCGTCCCGTAATAAGGAACGCTCATTTTCTTCTTCAACTCGCCGGGAGTATGTGCCCTTATGCTATAGTTACCCACCGGCAAGGTAATCGACTCAGGCAAGCTTTCACCCACGACATAATCGCGGGTCACCTCCTTGTTATCCTCGTCCGTACCATACACCTGAACAGGGAAACCATTCGTACTTACGTCCGCACCCGTTTCCTCTCCGGCTTTCGTCTGCATCGATACCGGTGCCTTGGCCTGCACGCTCAGTTCCAACACACCCGTATCCTTAACATTTTTATCTCCCTTGATCTCCTCCCGCATCTCGCAAGAAGCCAGCCCTACGAGAGCGAGGACTACTAATATTATGTTATTATACTTTCTCATGACTTACTATCCTCCTTTTTTGTCGCATCAATCCATTCGGCGGGAATCTCGATTGGTATCTCATGATCCACCGTTGTCTCATCAAACCCGATCTTGATACCCAGCTGCCCAAAAGAAGAAGAGTAATTCGGAGCCACGTTTAACGTCCACGATTTATTACGCAATAATTTATATGTTTTCACGACCGTTCCCTCTTTTGCGTCACCGGCTGGTTCATATTCCTTCTTAGCAGTCAGGTGGATTGTAGCGGTCACGGTCTCGCCACCGGACGGCAACCATAAATACCAAGGGTCGGTATCCGCCTTTTCCCAGCGGACGGTAACCGAACTCGTCTTATATTCCACGTAATAATTCTCGAAATAGTCGGCCATCTTCCCATCGAACGCCGTTTTCACCTTTCCGCAAACCGGCACGCAAGTGAAACTAACCGAAGTATCCCCGCCTTCCACATTAGCAATGCTGGAACCTTCCACATAAAATCCGGCACGGGAAGATTTGGTATCCGCAGTAACCCCTCCCCCTTTGTAAAAAGCCTTCACAAGATACGAACCATTATCCAACGTGACAGGCTCCGGATTCGCCGAATAAGTAAATTCCTTTTTCACGTTATCATCCATGTCCAAGATCTGCACCGTATATTGATTCAGATTCTTATACGCAGCCTCATCTACTGCTTTTGTCTTACTATTGGAGGAAAAACCGGCATCAGCCACCAAGTCCAGCAGGATCGTCCCCGTCCCTTTCGCCACAGGCACTCCTCCCAACTCCTCCTGTTGGCAAGAGACCAGCGACAGGCATCCACCCAGTAGGCAAGCCATCCCCCAACTCGTAAACTTCATCTTTCTCATATCAATACTTTAAATACTATTCACTCCTATAAGAATAAGGATATTCAAACCCAAATTCAACCGCAAAAGAACAACATCCCAACAACACGTACAAGGTCTGTTTATATTATTACCTATTCTCTTTTTTAGATTTCACTTCTCACTTCCACACATACAGAAGTATTTAAAAGAATAGTTATGTCCGATTTTTGCAGACCTATGTTCTTTTTATAAAAGAACGCAGAGTGGCAAGCCATCGCTCTTACAGTAAAAGGAAGATCGTTACAAAATGACAATTTGTAATCCCAACTTCCGGAGAATCGATTATTCCGGGTCAAAGCACATGCTACTCCTAAATTTTCAAGAAAAGAATAGCAATCCCTTGTTTGATAACCCTATAACCAAAAAACACCTTTTATTCTAGCGAAAATAATTCATGCCAATTCATATTCGAGGCGTGAAAAAGGAAGATTCAGGGTATAAGAACAGGGTTATACCAGTATAAGAATGCCCATTCACGACTACTCACAACCCTGTTCTTGACTACTTACGATGCCCAACGGCAGTACTGGCGTTGCCCAACGAGACCTATCATGCGTACTTTCGCCGCCTAAAAGGTATCCAAAACACGGTTTTCTCACAAAAAAGGGCGCTTATCACCTGTATGCTCCCTCTATTTTGGCAAGTCCGAAAAACAGCCTTGTCACGATACATGACTCATATTGATCAAAACGTAATAGGAAATAGGATTCCAATAACAAATACGCCTACCGGCAAAAGGCAGTACTCAACATCCCAAGTACAAGAAATATCCCGCGAAAAAGTATCTTAGTTGACATCGCAATGTCAACTAAGTGAAATGCTCAAGTATGTTAACTTCATTGGCAGATACAGTTAACTTCATAAATGAACTCTCCGGCGCATCGCAAGTTTTGGAAGATCGTATATATTTTCCTCTCTCAAGGTACGGCAAATCTTTGAAAATATCTATTTTTGCCAAATATTCATGCTTAAAGAATTGAGATAGGATAGACATGGAAAAAGACATCCCAAAAATAGACCTGCCCCAAGATTGGGTAATCGGAAAGCTCTCTGCCGGAGATATTGGATTGCTGAACCTCTACGCCAATTATCCCTGCCGGCTGAAAGCGGGGATCTTCGTGCTCTGTCTGGGTGGAGAGGTGGAGGCCTCCATCAACCTGACACAGTTCAAGGTAGAGCCGGGAAGTTTTATCACGATCTTACCGGGTAGCATTTTCCAGATTCATAAGGTAGACGGAGATCTGCAAATCTATTTCATGGGATTCTCGTCCGATTTCCTAAGTAAGGCAAGCGCAAGTAAATCGGTCATAGATATGCACTATATCGTGAAAGAAAATCCGATCTATCAACCGAAAGAAAAAGCGCTACCTCTGTTGAAAGATTATTTCGAGTTGCTGATAAAGACGTACGATATCTGCGGCTCCCAATTGAACAGGAATGTGATCAATCATCTGTTTGGCGGTATATTAATGGGGGTTAGCTCCATGTATAAAGATCAAATGACAGATAAGGCGAATCTCTCTAAAGCAGAGCAAATCAGCAAGAACTTCACACAACTAGTAATGCAAAACTACACCATGCAACGATCCGTCGCATGGTATGCCAAGCGGCTTGGCATCACACAAGCGCATCTAAGCAGCATTATCAAACAAACGACCGGAAAAACTTGCGTAGAGATCATCACCTCCATGGTAATCATGGACGCAAAGGCTCAGCTGAAATCAACAAACCTTTCCATACACGACATAGCCTACGCGCTTAATTTCACGAATATGTCTTTTTTCGGGAAATACTTCAAGCGCCACGTGGGCATGAGCCCGCAAGAGTATAGGAATAGCTGATCAATAATGCTTTCCACGCTTCTCTTGGATGGTAAAAAATAAGAAGCCGACAACGGCGATTACCATTAATAAAATACACATAAAAATAAAACCATTCATATAATTACCTCCTTTTCTGTTTTCTTATTTTACTGGTAGATTTATCCTTTACCAATGCCAATCCAAGCCCCAATAACAGAACCATAGTTAATCCTCCCACCCTATAAATAGCAGTACTTTCTCCCAAATCATTGAACACGGAAGAGATCAACACCGCCGTAGCCAAATACTTGGGCACATCCATCAACCATTTTCCAAATTCCTTTTTTATAGCAAAAATAGGTTATTCTTTTGATATATAGTTATCTTCCACGCAAATTCTTACATCCCCCAATTCTCCCGGTCGAGGCTCCTATACTGTATCGCCTCCGCCAGATGCCGTACCTCTATCCGTTCGGAATTATCCAGATCCGCTATCGTGCGGGAGACTTTTAGGATACGGTCGTAGGCACGGGCGGAGAGGCAGAGGCGTTGCATGGCGGTTTTCAGGATGGAGAGGCCGGAAGCGTCGGGAACGGCGTATTGATGGAGGAGCTTGGAGTTCATCTGGGCATTGCAATAGATGCCGTCGTAAGCGGCAAAGCGCTTTTCCTGAATCGCACGGGCCTTGATCACACGTTCACGGATGGTAACACTCGGTTCCGAAGGTTGTTGCTCGGATATCTTCTCGAAAGGGACAGGGACTATCTCTATCTGGATATCGATACGATCGAGTAATGGGCCGGAAATACGGTTCATATATTTCTGGACAGCTCCGGGCGAACAAAGGCAAGGGCGGTCCGGATGGTTGTAATAGCCACACGGACAAGGATTCATGGAAGCTACCAGCATAAAACCCGCGGGATACTCTACCGTGAAACGGGCACGGGAAATGTTAATCAGGCGATCTTCCAAAGGCTGGCGCATCACCTCCAACACACTTCTATTAAACTCGGGAAGCTCATCGAGGAAAAGGACTCCGTTATGCGCCAAACTAATTTCCCCGGGTTGCGGAAAAGCCCCACCTCCTACCATCGCCACGTTCGAGATCGTATGGTGCGGGGAACGGAAAGGGCGTTGCACCATTAAAGAAGTCCCCCCACTTATTTTACCGGCAACCGAATGGATCTTGGTCGTTTCCAAGGATTCTTGTAAAGTGAATGGAGGCAAGATCGTCGGGAGACGTTTCGCCAGCATAGATTTACCGCTTCCCGGAGGGCCTACCATAATTAAATTATGCCCACCGGCGGCGGCCACCTCCATCGCTCGTTTTACATTCTCTTGACCCCGGACATCCGAGAAATCACAATCGAAGAGCTGTTGCCGGTCATAAAACTCCTTGCGGGTATCAATAATCGTAGGAGACAAAACTCGCTTTCCATCCATGAATTCCAGCACTTCCTGGATGTTAGAGGCCCCATAGACTTCCAGATTGTTCACGACCGCCGCCTCACAAGCGTTTTGCTTAGGTAAGATGAATCCTTTGAAACCTTCCTCCCGGGCCTTGATAGCGATAGGCAAGGCTCCTTTAATGGGCTGTAGACTTCCGTCCATAGAAAGCTCTCCCATCATCAGGAATTTGGATAAAGCGGAAGAATCTATTTGCCCCGCCGCCGCCAATATACCGATCGCCAAAGGCAGATCGTACGAAGATCCTTCCTTGCGGATATTCGCGGGAGCCATATTAATGACAATACGATTACGGGGAAACTTATAGCCACAGACCTGTAAGGCCGAGATAATGCGTTCATGGCTCTCCCGAACGGCTACATCCGGAAGACCGACTAAAAAGAATTGTATACCTTTGGAACAGTCCACTTCTACGGTAACAACCGTAGCGGAAATACCCTGCACGGCAGCGGCATAAGATTTTACTAACATAGTTAAGAATTTTGAGTTACTAATTACAAATTAAAACCGGAACCTCCTGTTTTCAATCGCTCAGTCTTCGAACAAGTTCTCCAGTGTTTGCTTGATCTCGATTCCATTCTCTGTTTTCATCAAGATCTTATGATCCTCATCTATCAAGAAACAGCGTGGCAATACGCTTACGTTATACAGATCTATCAACATAGCCGCTTGTCCGGCCGAATCTGTTACCAGGTTCCACGCTATACTATCCTTCTTCAGTATATCCCGGACATTATCCGGATTATCATCCAAGCTAACCAAGAGAATATCCAGCTGATCTTTCGGATATTTCATCGCTACCTTATCCAGATATAAGTCCTCTGTCTGACACATATCACACCAAGGAGCGGTAAACGTCAGTAATAAATATTTCTGTGGGAAAGAGTCTAAACTAACCGTATTCCCATAAATATTCTTTACGGAGAAATCTGGGGCTTCCGCACCCAAAGCCGTACGTTTCGCACGGGCGCTATATTGCTCTAGCTCCTTCACCAGATAAAAGTCTTTCAACCTTGGATTCAATAACGCCAGCAATTCATCGATCTTACGAGTATCATCGGGATCAGAAAAGAAAGATTGAATCAAGACAGCGGAAGCCTCTTCATCCGGGTTCTCTTTCACGTACCGGATCGCTTCCTCACTCAGTTGCATATTCACATTCGCCAAACGAGCGGCGATATCTGTCTCCTCGATCGTATCGTTCAAATCCTTGTTATTTAAAGAATTTGATAGATTTGTTAACTCTGTCAATAAAGGAGCGAGCTTTTTCTTAAAAGCGGTCAACTTATCATTTGTCCGTCCCCCTTTTACCTGCAATAGCAATGGAGAGTTAGCGTCGCCCGTGATTTTCACGGTTTCTCCCGGTTCCAGATAAGCCGTAATCCAATGCTCTTTATCCGCAAAGAAAATAGTCACACAATGGAAACCCGCCTCCTTTTGATCAATCTGGAACTGTCCGGGCTTCGTACAAACCACCGTATCAACCACTTTATAATTATCTTTCTCAAATACGGCATATACAGTCTGATCTTCCAGATTAGAAAGTTCCCCTTCAATCCGATAGACATAATCCTTGCCACAAGATGACAAACAAATTATAAAGCCAATAATAAGTGCCAGTTTTTTTATCATTACTCCTTTTTAAGCTCTTCTTATAACAGATAATTCGGTCTAAAGATAGGAATATTTTTTTAAACTACTTTATATTTATAATAAAATTAACGTAGTTATCATAAAAAAAGCGCAGAATCAGTGATTCTACGCTTCTTTATAAAGATATTTTTAAACCTTGACCCTTTTTGATCAAGGTTTTTTAAGCAATTATAACTGAGGACCAGCAGCAACCAATGCCTTACCAGCTTCGTTGCCCGTGAACTTAGCGAAGTTCTTGATGAAACGAGCAGCCAAATCCTTAGCCTTCTCATCCCATTGAGCAGGATCAGCATATGTATCGCGAGGATCTAAGATCTTCGGATCTACGCCCGGTAATGCAGTCGGAACCTCGAAGTCGAAATACGGGATCTTCTTTGTCGGAGCCTCATTGATAGAACCATCAAGGATAGCGTCGATGATACCTCTTGTATCTTTGATAGAGATACGTTTGCCAGTACCGTTCCAACCTGTGTTCACCAAGTAAGCCTTAGCACCAGTCATTTCCATCTTCTTAACCAACTCTTCGCCATATTTTGTCGGGTGCAATGACAAGAAAGCAGCACCGAAACAAGCGGAGAATGTAGGAGTCGGTTCCGTAATACCACGCTCTGTACCTGCTAATTTAGCGGTAAATCCAGACAAGAAGTAGTATTGAGTTTGCTCCGGAGTCAAGATAGATACTGGAGGCAATACACCGAACGCGTCGGCAGACAAGAAGATAACTTGTTTTGCGTGCGGGCCTTTAGAAACCGGCTTAACGATGTTCTCGATGTGATAGATCGGATAAGAAACACGAGTGTTCTCTGTAACTGACTTATCAGCGAAATCAATCTTACCATCAGCGGCAACTGTTACGTTCTCAAGAAGAGCGTCACGTTTGATAGCGTTGTAGATATCCGGCTCGCTCTCTTTATCCAAGTTGATAACCTTAGCGTAGCAACCACCCTCGTAGTTGAATACACCTTCGTTATCCCATCCGTGCTCATCGTCACCGATCAACAAACGTTTCGGGTCTGTAGACAAAGTAGTCTTACCTGTACCAGACAAACCGAAGAAGATAGCTGAGCTCTTGCCTTCTTTATCCGTGTTAGCGGAGCAGTGCATAGAAGCGATACCACGCAACGGGTTCAAGTAGTTCATGATAGAGAAGATACCCTTCTTCATCTCACCACCGTACCAAGTATTCAAGATCACTTGCTCTTTAGTCTTCAAGTTGAAAACAGTAGCGGTCTCAGAGTTCAAGCCTAATTCTTTGTAGTTGTCAACTTTAGCCTTAGCAGCGTTGAAAGATACGAAATCAGGTTCGCCGTAGTTAGCCAATTCCTCAGCTGTCGGACGGATGAACATATTTGTTACGAAATGAGCTTGCCAAGCAACCTCCATGATGAAACGTACTTTCAAACGAGTAGCCTCGTTAGCGCCACAGAATGTATCAACAACGAACAAACGTTTGCCAGATAATTCCTTTACGGCTTTAGCCTTCAAGTCTGCCCAAGCAGCCTCAGAACAAGGCTTGTTATCATTCTTATATTCATCTGAAGTCCACCATACAGAATCTTCGCTGGCTTCATTCTTTACGAAAAATTTATCTTTAGGAGAACGACCTGTATAAATACCAGTCATCACGTTTACAGCACCTAGCTCAGTTACTTGGCCTTTCTCGAAGCCTTCCAAACTCGGTTTAGTTTCTTCTGCGAACAGAACATCATAAGACGGATTGTGAATGATTTCTTTCACATCTACAATTCCGTACTTGCTTAAATCTAAATTAGCCATCTTGAATTTAATTTAAATGATTGACTTTATATAACTTTTCTCTCTACTCTAGTTCGACACGGTGAGGCTTTCCGACCTTTTGGAGCTTGCTGTAACTCCACCTTGTTAACCGCGGTACAAAAGTAATATTTTTTTTTATCGCACACAGCTTATTAAGGAAATTTTTCAGTAATAATTACTCTTTTCCATGCAATTAACAAAACCCTTAGTCTATTTGTAATATGGAGTTTACAAATCATATACTTTTAGCTAGCATCTCAACTATTTCCGAAGTCGTCATCATAGATATTCGCTTTTATTGTGACTGAAACAAAGATATATACTTTTTTCCGCACAAACAAATCCAGCGTATAAATATAAGAAAGGCGCAGGATAAATATCTTGCGCCTTCTCTTATATCCGATCAGAAATATATTACTTTACCTCCCAAATCTCACCTTTCATCAAAAGGTCGTGTAATTTACGTGTAGGATTCTTCGCTTGCACCTCCTCGATTTGCTGGTGGACAGCCTCATCATAGGTCGGTCCCTCCACATCTCGTATTACGCCTAACGCAATTGGCATATCACCGCTCATCATGGCAAGCATCATATGCAAGGTGTTATCCTTCTCATGGGCGTCATGCACCAATACGTCATCCATCGTATAACCATCTTGTCCGATCGTTACGGATTTCAGTTTTAGGCCGTCTAGCACAAGGCCTTTGTCCATGTTAGCACCGTAAACCATTTTCTCGCCATGACGAAGGAAAATCGTACGATCCGCACGGTATGCCTTATCAACGATACCCTTATGGATACCATCATTAAAGATCACGCAGTTTACCAACACTTCCGTAACGGAAGCGCCTTTATGACGGGCGGAAGCTGCCAATACCTCGGTCGTATTCTTCAAATCCACGTCAATCGTACGGGCGAAGAAATTACCACGGGCACCCAACGCCAACTCGGCCGGGATAAACGGATCTTCCACCGTTCCATACGGAGAGCTCTTGGATACGAAACCACGGTCGGATGTCGGGGAATACTGTCCCTTCGTCAAACCATAGATCTTATTGTTGAAAAGAACGATATTCAAATCGATATTACGACGGACAGCATGGATAAAATGATTACCACCGATGGCCAAGCAGTCGCCATCACCCGTAATCAACCATACGCTCAAATCCGGGCGAGCCGTCTTCACGCCGGTAGCGATAGCCGCTCCACGGCCATGGATCGTATGGAAGCCATACGTATTCATATAATAAGGTAAGCGGGAAGAACAGCCGATACCTGAGATAACTGCCATATTGTGAGGAGCCACTCCTACCTCGGCCATAGCCTTATGCAGGCAATTCAGTACCGCATGGTCGCCACAACCCGGGCACCAACGTACGTACTGGTCGCTTTTATAATCTTTCGGTTGAAATTTAGTTTCTTCTGTTGTCATCTTTTAAGCCTCCAATATTTTAGTGAATTCCTCAACTAATCTCGCAACGACAAAAGGTTGTCCCTTTACACGATTGAAGCGATACGGGTTAAATCCGGGTACCTTTCCACGTAAATAGTTAGCGAACTGGCCGTTATTTTGCTCAGCCACCACCACTTTCTTATACTTAGAAAGAACCTCAGCCGTATTCTTAGGCAGCGGGTTGATAAACTTGAAGTGAGCGAAAGCCACCTTCTTGCCATTCTCTTGCATCGTCTCCATCGTCTCGTAAAGGTGTCCGTAGGTTCCACCCCAACCAACGATCAATAAATCAGCGTCCTCATCTCCGATCACTTCCAGTTCGGGGATATAGTCGGCGATCTTATCGATCTTAGCCTGACGGGTCGTCACCATCTTCTGGTGGTTAGCCGGATCGGTAGAGATCGCACTCGTCTCGTAGTCTTTCTCCAGACCGCCCAGACGATGAGCGAAACCTTCCGTTCCCGGAATCGCCCAGTAACGAACCAAGCTTTCCTTGTTACGACGATACGCCTTCCAGACTTTCTCGTCTTGATAATTAGCTACGTAATTCGGCTTAATCTCCGGATATTTATCCATTTCCGGAATTCTCCAAGCGGAAGAACCGTTAGCGATAAAGGCATCGGTCAACAAGATAACCGGAGTCATATGCTCCACGGCCAACTTACCCGCCCAAAATGCGGCATCAAAACAATCAGTCGGCGTAGAGGCCGCCATTACCACGGCAGGGCTCTCACCATTACGGCCATACAGAGCCTGCATCAAGTCCGTTTGCTCGCTCTTCGTCGGCAAGCCCGTAGAAGGACCGCCACGCTGAACATCGATAATCACCAAAGGCAACTCGGCGATTACAGCCAAACCGATCGCCTCGCTCTTCAAGGCAAGCCCCGGTCCGGAAGTAGATGTAGCCGCCAAGCAACCGGCGAAACTAGCTCCGATAGAAGTACAGATACCGGCGATCTCATCCTCGGCCTGAACCGTGATAACGCCTAAATCCTTACGTTTAGATAATTCATGTAAAATATCAGTAGCCGGAGTGATCGGGTAACTACCCAAGAACAACTGCAAACCAGCCTTCTCGGCAGCGGCTATCAAACCATAGGAAGTAGCCTTATTACCATTCACGTCCGTATAGAATCCAGGCTCGGCTTTCTTACTCTCGATACGATACGTAGAAACTGAGGCATGGATGTTATTACCATAATTATAACCGTCCGTCAAAGCCTTGATATTAGCTTGGGCGATAACCGGTTTCTTAGCGAACTTATTCTGCAACATGTGCATAGCCTCCTCCAGTGGACGCTCGAACAACCAGCAAACAAGTCCTAAGGCGAACATATTCTTACAGCGAAGAGCCGATTTATTGTCCAAACCAAACTCAACCAATCCGTCTTTTACCATCGTAGAGATCGGAGCGGCAACAACCTGCACGCCAGTCAATCCCAGCTCAGTAAACGGATCATCGGTCGTAAACAAGGCCTTATCCAAATCACTTTTCTTGAAAGAGTCCGTGTCGATTAAAACAATCGCATTGGGTTTTAGGTGTTTTACGTTCACCTTCAGCGCGGCGGGATTCATGGCCACCAATACGTCGGCCTTATCACCGGGTGTGAAGATCTTGCGCGATCCCAAGTGCACTTGGAATCCAGATACACCACTTAGTGTTCCTTGTGGAGCACGTACTTCTGCCGGATAGTCTGGGAATGTAGAAATCTCGTTCCCGAAAACCGCGGACAGGTTTGAAAAGATTGTACCGGTTAACTGCATACCATCTCCCGAGTCTCCCGAGAAACGAATTACAACCTTCTCCAGCGTCTTAACTTTTGTCTGTTCTGCCATAATATACTTTATTAGCTTTATCGCTTATTGGTATTTAGATCGTCCGCAAAGTAAAGCATAAACTTTGCGAGTTCAAAACTTTTCCGCATCAAAAAGCAGAGAGGTATAGATCAAGATTATTAGATGATAGATTAAAATGGTTAGACACATAACTATTCACTGTCTTCCCATAATACATATATACTCCCGCCCTAAAGCCCTTATCCGATTTGATCATTCCTTGCACGGAACCGGCGTCGCCCAACGACAATAATAAAGGTACGAATATATTACTATAAGCCATCGAGGTAGTACGAGCCACCCGGTTGCTGATATTCAGTTTACAATAATGTAATACCCCATATTGCTCGAACACCGCGGGATCTTCCCTCGACAAGCAGCAAGTCGTCTCAAAGCAACCGCCTTGGCTTACCCTCAGATCGATCACCAAAGCTCCCTTTTTCATCGTACGCACCAAGTCCGTAGCGATAATATAGCGATGTCTCGTATTAATATAACGCATCGCCCCGATCACCACGTCAGCGCTACGAAACGCGTTATGCAGCACATTCGGATGGAACGTGGAAGTAAAAAGCCCTTGCCCTAAGACCTGTTGTATTATACGCAATTTATTGATATCATCATCGAATACTTTCACGGATGCTCCCAAGGCCAACGCGGCACGCGCGGCCACGGTCCCGGCGTTTCCGGCCCCGATAATCACCACTTCCGTAGGGGATACGCCCGGGATACCGCCTAATAAGATCCCTTTACCTCCTTGGGTATTGCTCAACAGCTCGGAAGCGATCGTTATGGAAGCCGCCCCCTCGATCTCGGAAGTGACATTCAGCACCGGGAAACGATTATATTCATCCGCCATCAACTCATAAGAGATAGCGGTAATCCGTTTCGCCATCATCAACTCGAAAGCCTCTTGAGCGAATAAATTAAACTGCACCAATGAGAAAACGGTCGTGCGAGGTCTCATAAACGCGATTTCCACCGGTAACGGAGGCAATATCTTCAAGATCAGATCCGCTTGGAAAACTTCTGCGGGCGTATCGACGATCTCCGCCCCCGCCTCCGAGAAATGATTATCGGAATAGTTGATGCCTAATCCGGCGCCACTTTCCACCAGCACCCGGTGACCGCAATCGGTCAGCATATCCACCGCCTCCGGAGTTAACGGCAAACGTTTTTCCGCCTCGCATCGTTCACGAGGAATACCGATGAGCAAACGGTTATTCACCTTGCTGATCTCTTTCAATAATTCCTGCGGGATATAGGCCCCCTGTGCCTGCCGGCCGTCGTTCGCTTCCATATGCTATAGGATTTTCATTAACGCGTTCGATATGTCATGTACATCAGATTCTGTTAACATCTTCTCGGCATCAAACGTTATGGACGCCTTCGTATAAAACGGATTCCTTTTCTCCAGACTCTCGGCGATAAACGCCCTCAGTTCCTCCCCGGAACGTCCTTTCAACACCGGACGGGTATGTTTGCACAACTCCAGACGCTTCGCCAGCTCCTCGACTGACACCTTCAAGTAAACCGTCGTGCCAGAAGCGTTCATAAACTCCATGTTATCGAAAAAGCAAGGAGCGCCTCCTCCCGTGGAGATCAGCACGTCCTCAAACTCAGCGACCTCGTGAAGCATATTCCGTTCTATCTCTCGGAAAGCCTCCTCCCCTCTCTCGGCGAATATCTGCGAAACGGCCTTATGATAACGCCCTTCGATATAGTAATCAAGATCTATGAACGAAAGACCGGCGAGCTTGGCAAGCTCTTTTCCCACCGTTGTCTTGCCCGCTCCCATATATCCGACCAAAAAAACACGTTTCATACGTTATTATAATAGTTTTCGCAAATGTAAACTTTTTCCGGGAACTCCATCTTCTTTATTCCTAAGAATCAATAAAAAAATCATAGGCCAATGGCTTTTACTGTCTGGGTCGCACGATCCACTACCAATAAAGTATGACGAGCACCGGCTATTTTCTCGGGATAGACCATCGAATCTGTAAAGTCCTGCAATAATTTTCCGTTCTTAGGGCTGATCTCCCATAGCTCCGACCGTTTATCATCGACACGAAGCGTAACAAACAAACGATCCCCTACAAACGCTATCGACTGGGGAGACTTTTCAAATCCCAATGTCACCAGATACGGCGCAAAGCCCGTGTCCCCTGCCCGAATGTCCGCAGGATCGAATAAATAGATTATATTTTTATTCTGGGCCGTCACATATAAAAAGCCATCATTTCGTGCCGCTACTGCATAAGTACCCATTGCCTCTTGTAAATTTACGCTACGGCTATATATAGGTACCCGAGCAGCGGAACCGGGCTGTACATCTTGCTCCAAGACAACTACCAGTTTCCGTTTATCCCGGATAAAGACAGCCCCTTGACTAGCCGTCACATCAAACGCATGAACGGTCTGATAACCACCCTCACCCCAAGTACCCGTACCGATACAAGTAATGAACTCATACGTTTCCGCATCAAACACATCCGTACGGCTTCCCGTATTCGTGACATATATTTTCCCATACGAGCGAGTCACGCCGTTTGGCTCCCCCGCAAAGGTCTCTTTCTTATCTCCGTTCATCCACTCAACCATACTTTTCACATGACGCACATTACCGGAAGATACATCAAAGACCTCCAAACTATAATGTCCCGGAGCGTCATTTGCTACATATAGCGTATTCCCATAAAGATGGACCGCTTTCGGATGAAAAGTTTCCACAGTGGCACCGGGAATATCCAAGACAGAAAGTGTAAATGAGAGAGGAGAACCCTCATCACCAGCCCTATCCGTCTCCATCGGAGCAAGCCCAAGCCCGCCATCTATGGCATCCAATTCCGGATCATCGATAATGTATTTCGAGGAAGTATACACGTTTTTATTCTCTACCAGATTCTTATTCCTCCGGGTATGCAAGAAACGGCGGGAATAAACCGGTAATTTCTTGCTCACGGAAAGCTGTGAGTAAACCTTCATACAAATTGTAGGGAAACCGCCTTCCGCCGGATAGTACGTCATATTCCCACTATGCCCATACCCCAAGCAGTGTGCCAGCTCATGATACGGCGTGTCAGAACCATTGGCATCGTCGGCATAATGGGTCAGATAGACATATTCACCTAGCCCAAAGGTATTTCCTCCACCCAGACCGACAACATTCACCACGCGTCCATAACACAACCCGCCATGATTCGTGATCTGTTTCTTCAACACATCTATATCCACGATTTGCTCGTTATTTATCAGCTTGCCACGCCACTTCTCCAGTTCCTCATCAAAAAGCGAGGAAGAAAACATCGCGGCCATATTCAAGGAAAGGGCAACCGCCTCACGAGCCAGATGTGGCCTAAAGTTGCCCCAGTTCGAACCGGAATATTTACCAAACCAAATATCCCACTTAGGTTTCACGTTTATCATTCCTTGATAGACCGGATCTCCACATTCAACCCGCAAACTTATATTCTCGGCCACGATATCCGGATGGGCATCTATGGTAACCTCCTCGCCGGAACGTGTATAATAAACCTTCGCCCGTTCTAGAAAAGGCAACTTCATTTTAAACTCCTGAAAAGGTAAAACCGTAGTAAACTCCGCAAACCGTACCTCATCCTCATAACCCTCAACCGTAGCCCAGACAATCACATTATGGATAGCTCTAGGAGAATAGAAACGAAGCATCAACTCCTTCTGCCCGGTAACTGACACCTGCAAAGGCTCATTCACCTTGAATTTTCGCTTTGACGAATCGAAAAGAACCTCGTCCGGTTCCTCATCCTGAAGGATGTAAGAAGTATTCGACGAATCATAATCCTCCTCCGCCATCCGTATCAAACCATATTTACTCGTTCCTCCACTATTACCCACATCATCTTCATCCGAACATCCGAGAACAAGAAAGCCTCCCATTACAAACAGAATGACACGAATGATCGTGTATCTCAACATTTCATTCATAAATAATCTCTTACCAGTTTTGGACGCAAAAATAGTATTTTTATTTAACTCGCATAAAAGTCACCGTTTTTATGTAATTTTGCCCCGTAGACAGATGTAGATTCGATGATGAAATTTATAGATAAGTTCAATACAATCATCCATAAGCCATTTTTCAGCAAATATAGTACCTTAATGGGGCTATGGGCATTGCTGGGGGTTATCGCATGGATTACCAAGTATTTCCCCGGGAAATATAACAACTTCTCCATCTTCAGGCAATCCTTTTGGCATACGTTGAATGAGTTACCGCTCTATGCCGCCTATCCGGAAGAATACAACGATATTTTTCACTACGGGCCGGTATTTAGCTTGGTAGTGGCTCCGTTCGCCATTACACCGTTATGGTTAGGACTGCTTACTTGGTCAGTGGCGCAAAGCCTTTTCTTATTCTGGGCGGTCAAGATGCTACCGGGGATCAAGCGGGAACGTATCTTTATCTATTGGTTCTGTGCCCACGAGTTGCTTACCTCGCTTTTCATGTCGCAATTTAATATCAGTATCGCCGCTATCATTGTCCTCGCCTACGCATTGATAGAGAAAGAGAAAGACGTATGGGCCACTTTCGTGATCATGTTGGGTACCTTTACTAAATTGTATGGGATCACGGGATTGGCGTTCTTCTTTTTCTCTCGCCATAAGATGAAGTTCAGCCTATCTTGCGTAGGATGGGCGGTCGTCATGGTCGTAGCCCCGATGATATTGTCCGGGCCGGATTATATAATGTCCCAATATACCGGTTGGTTCGAGGACTTATCCGGAAAAAATTCGGAGAACTTATTCGCGCTCATGCAGAACATTTCCTTCTTGGGAATGGTTCGTAAGATATCGGGATCGGTCAGTTACTCGGACATTTATCTGATAATAGGGGGATTAATAGTATTCGGCCTGCCTTATCTACGCATCAGTCAATATAAATATGAGGCTTTCCGGAAAACGTTATTGGCCTCGGTGTTGATGTTTGTCGTACTGTTCAGCACGGGTAGCGAGTCCAGTACCTATATCATAGCGTTTATCGGAGTCGCTATTTGGTATACGGCTGTACCGTGGAAACGTTCGACATTGGATATTGTCTTGATGGTCTTCGCCTTTATATTGACCAGCATGTCTCCGTCCGATCTTTTCCCGAAATACATACGAGTGCATTATGTATACCCGTATGCGTTAAAAGCGTTGCCTTGTATGCTGATCTGGCTAAAGCTGACATTTGAGATGTGTACGAGGAGTTATAATCCGGTAAAGGTATAAATGGAATGAACGCACGAGCAGACATAGATTTGGTATTACCTTGTTACAACCCGCCTTCGGACTGGGAGGAACGAGTAGCCACCCATTTCCACGAAGTGGAGCGATTATTCAGCCCGGTACGTTTCCACCTTTTTATTGTCAGTGATGGTTCGAGACGGGGATACGAGCCGGAAACGATTGACCGCCTCCGGCAATTGATACCGAATGTCTGCGTCGTAGACTATAAGCCCAACAGGGGAAAAGGATATGCCTTGCGAGAGGCAGTAAAGCGATGTACCTCTCCCTACATTATTTATACGGACTACGATTTCCCTTATACAAACGACTCGTTCGGCAGGATGGTCGAGACGTTGCTAGGAGGAGCGGACGTGGTCGTGGCTACCCGTAGCAAAAGTTATCAGGAGAATTTGCCTCCTTTCCGAAAAGTGCTATCCAAGCTATCCCATATATGTAACACATGGATTTTGAGGATCAAGATCAAGGATACGCAAGGAGGTATGAAAGGATTCAGTCAAGCGGGACAAGCGATATTCCTGACCACCCGTATCAATAGCTTCCTGTTCGATACAGAATTTATCTATAAGGCAAGTCGCCGGAAAGAGATAAACTTACGGACGATCAATGCGAACATCAAAGAAGGACTAGCGGTATCCGATATGGGATTCAAGGTCCTGCGGCGGGAAGCGTTGAACTTCTTATCCATCTTATTTCATAGAGATTAATTAACATTCATGATATTACTTAGTTTTGATATCGAGGAGTTTGACGCTCCATTGGAACACGGCGTGGAATTGCCGTTCGAGGAACAAATGCGTACTTCCGTGGAAGGAACCCGGAAGATATTGGCATGTCTGGCCCGTCACCGGGTAAAAGCGACTTTCTTTTGCACGGCGAACTTCGCCCTTCATGCGAAGGATTTGATCTTGGACATCCAAAAGGGTGGACATGAGATCGCTTCGCATGGTTTTTATCACTCGTCGTTCGAGACCGCCGATCTACGCAAGTCCAAAGAGGCATTGGAGGAACTGACCGGACAACCGGTGAACGGTTTCCGTATGGCCCGCATGATGCCCGTCGAAGAAGAAGAGATCCATAAGGCCGGTTATCTATACAACTCGTCCTTGAACCCGACTTGCATTCCCGGCCGTTACAACCATCTGGGGCAGCCCCGTACCTATTTCATGAAAGATGGCGTATTGCAACTGCCCGCCTCGGTGACCCCGATCGTCCGTTTCCCCTTGTTTTGGCTGGCTTACCATAACCTTCCGGCCTCCTTGTACCGTAAGCTGGCGCTTTGGACGTGGAAAGAGGACGGTTATTTCCTGACCTATTTCCATCCGTGGGAGTTCACCTCCTTAAGTGATCGGAAAGAGCTAAAGTTACCGTTTATCATGACCAACCATTCCGGTTGCGGCATGGAAAGAAGGCTGGATGCCTTGATCCGTTTCTTCAAGGACAAAAGAGCGCCGTTCGGTACCTATACGCAATTCTCACAAGAAATCTTGAGCAAGAGCCATGGCCAAGAATAAGTTTTATGTCGTATGGAAAGGGTTGAACCCGGGAATCTATGATAACTGGGCGGAATGCAAGGCACAGGTAGACGGGCAAGAGGGAGCCAAATATAAATCCTTCGAGAACCGGGAGGAAGCCGCCAAAGCCTTCGAGGCCGGCTATACCCATTACCTAAAGACCGCCTCTTCCCCGAAAGCCGTGGCCCGTCTCGCGCCGGAAGCCCCGATCGGGAACCCGATCAACGAGAGTCTTGCCGTAGACGCCGCCTGTAGCGGTAATCCCGGGGATATGGAGTACAGGGGCGTTTATACCGCTACCGGGCAAGAGATCTTCCATATCGGCCCGCTGAAGGAGGGCACGAACAATGTCGGGGAATTCCTCGCCTTAGTGCA
>UMHL01013989.1_pt1 | contig 39668 bp, 28 predicted proteins | sample 1965551 | NCBI WGS metagenome assembly UMHL01 (sample SAMEA4836100, study PRJEB28245) | human gut metagenome | biome: gut microbiome; material: fecal sample | place: Denmark | collected 2008 | reverse complement strand
CCTCCGTGGCAAGATGGGGATTGTCCGAAGCTAAAAGGCTTTGGGTCACCGTGGACGGGCAGGGGCCTCGACGCGGTTAGACACGAGACACATATATTACGCGACCTCGCCCTGGTGGCCGCACACGTTGGTTGCGGCCGACGCGGGCCGCGGGCAAGTGCTTGTAAGGGGAGCCTTGCCTCTCTTGTACGAGAAAGGACGCGTAATGAAAATCATTAAAGCTAAAGACTACGAGGATATGAGCCGCAAGGCCGCTAATATCATCTCGGCTCAGGTTATCCTCAAGCCCGATTGCGTGTTGGGTCTTGCCACCGGCTCCACCCCGATTGGCGCTTACAAACAGCTCGCTGCTTGGTACGAGAAGGGCGACATTGACTTTGCCGAGGTCAGCACCTATAACCTGGACGAGTATCGTGGTCTTTCGCACGACGATCCCCAGAGCTATCACTACTTTATGCGCGAGAACTTCTTCGATCACATCAATATCGATCTGAACAACACGCACGTGCCCGATGGCTCCAACCCCGATGCCGCCGCTGCCTGCTCCGAGTACGACAAGATCGTCGCTGCCGCCGGTTACCCGGATCTGCAGCTGCTCGGCATTGGCAACAACGGTCACATCGGCTTTAACGAGCCCGATGACCACTTCTCCAAGGGCACGCACTGCGTCGACCTCACCGAGAGCACCATTCAGGCCAACAGCCGCCTGTTCGACAGCATCGATGACGTGCCCCGTCAGGCTTACACCATGGGCACCCAGACCATCATGTATGCCCGCATGATCCTGGTTGTCGCCAACGGCGAGGCCAAGGCTCAGGCCGTGCACGATATGTGCTATGGTCCGGTTACGCCCAAATGCCCGGCTTCGATCCTGCAGCTGCACACCAACTGCGTTGTCGTTGCTGACGAGGCCGCTCTTTCGCTCTGCGAGTAACGCGATCAAGCGATCTTACATAGTTTCTCAAAAGGCCCTCGCTTTGCGGGGGCCTTTTTAGTGGACATACGCCGTGGCGTATACATGACGGAAACCTTGCCGCGTGCTTGACTGGAGGGTTTTAAATTTTTGTGATTCATTCTATAGCAGATTCTATGCACATTTGCCACCATAGAGTCGCAGGCGGTAGCGAGGAGTAGGCGAGTTGCGCAACTCAAATAAAAATAGCCGACTGCGCTACACTGCAAATGGGATGGGACATGCTGGCAAGCGCATTGACCTGCGCAAAGACCTATTGGTCGGGGGATAAGTTACCGTCGGGCCTCGCTGTACAAAAACTTGCCAAACACGTACCGGCAGACAATTAAAAACTCTAAGTCGCGCTATTCACGGGGCGGCTCATATGGTCCTGCAGCTACGGTGTCCATATGGTCGAGTTGAGGAGCAAGCATGGTAAACGATCTGGGCAATACGGACGACCTCGAGTTGATGCCGACGGGCGGCGGCTATATGGTGCGGCGCGATCGCATGATGAACGAGCTCATCGTTAAAGGGCGCAAGGCGGGAATTGTTTTGCTCTACGCGCCCGACGGGTTTGGTAAGACGTCGGTGTTGCTGCAATACGTGCAGGAGGTTAAATCGGACCCCACGCGAGGGCCGGTTCGGATTATCGAGGCCGACCGCGCGATTGGACGCGAGCTCTTTATGCAGCTCGAGGTTGTCGCCGATGAGCTTAAGGACAAACCTCATTCGCTCGTTGCGATCGACAACGTGCCCAATCTCGAGCAGCACGAAACCGAGGACCTCATCGATCGAATCCGCAGCTTACGTGCTACGGGGACGGGGGTCTTTATTGCCTGCCGCCCCTCCAACCGATTGCTTATCCACGGGCTGGGCGATTCTGTAAAAGTCAATGCGCAGATGCTCAAGGTGCACGCCTATGAGTATTCGTCATGGGCCACGGCATTCTCAATCAGCACATCGCTTGATTTCTATCGGCTCACACAGGGTGTACCCGAGCTGGTATCTGCCCTGCAGACGGGAATGTATGGACAGGGCGATGTTGCCGGGTTGCTCGAGAACGAAATCGTCAACGTGTACGGTGCGGCGCTGGCCGATCTCGCATCGCTCGAGAACAACCTGTTGTTTACCGTTGCCTGTTTGATGGTACTGATGGGCGAGGGCCGCATTGCGGAGCTAGAGGCGTGCGGCGTGAGGCTTTCGATGGTCGACCAGTCCATCTTTGTGCGCGATTATCCGATTTTTGGCGTGGATCCGTCTGATCGCACCTTTAGGTGTTTGGGCGCTAAGGACAACGCGCGCCTGAGGCTGCGAAAGCTTGTTGCCGAGATCCGTCCCGAACTTGTATCGCGGGCTGCTCGCATTTTGATCAAGGCGGGCCGATGCGATTTGGCTATGGACCTGGCCGACGCGTTCTTGGACCGCCATGTGGTATTGGAACTTGCCGGGCAGTATGGGGCCGATCTTGCCCTGACCGGGCACGGAGGGGACATTTGCCGTGCGGCGTCGGCGATGATCAATGCGGAAAAGCAGGAGCAAGAGCCGACACCCGCCGAGGCACTCGGCGTGTATCTGGCGGCTGTCAGCGTGTGCAATACAAAGCTAGCAAGGTATATGGCGTCCGTTATCGAACGTGCGGGTGACCAGGCGGCCCGCGAGGTCGACCCCGCTACCTGGAAAATAGCCCAGGCGCTTACTATCGCCTTTTACGGCGACAATGACCTGGGGCTTCCCGCCAACCCTGTTGTGCAAGAACAGACATCCTGCGAGGTGCTCGACATGCTGTCCGCGCATATCGAGGTCAAGCGCCACCTAACCGAGCGAGCGGAAGACGGCAATGTTCTCGCGAAGCTCAAGGCGTGCAAAGCTTATGATTGCGAGCTCGACATCGCGGGGATTCTCATACAGGCCGACCATATGCTGGTGGAGCTGTTCGACGGCTCGTTTGCTAAACCCGACGAGCGCGATGACAAGATGGCGCAGATACTCGAGGCACTCGATATCCGCGGGCTTAAGGCGCCATCCATTTGGCTGCGTATGGTGCTCGCGGCGCGGCGCCTGCTCGCGGGCTTGCCCGTGACCGACGATGTGGCGTTTGGCGAGCTCGACCGCTTTGCGGTGCGTGTTCGTGACAATCAAATTCAGCTGTTTGGGTTATTGCTGGAGGGTTGGCAATCGCTGGCGGAGGGGCGGCCGGTCAACGCGAAGTTCCGCGCGGTTCAGGTGCTCAAGCTCGCCGACGAATCGATTGCGTACATGCGCGAAAACGCGTTGCTGCTGGAGCGCGTGGCGTACCTGCGCAATACATCGCTGGTATCGGTTCGCGAAGAGGCGGAGCTGCTCGACATTAGCAAGACGCAGGTCGGTGGCTCAGAAGCCTGGATCGTGGCGCTGCACCTGGCCGCTGCGGGCCGCGATAGCGATCTTGCCGCCTGGATGTCTATGAATCGCTCGGGGATTTTAGACCCATCGTATCGGCTATTTGCGCGTCTTGCGATGCACTGTCTGGGCGAGCCTGCCGTCAGGATTCGCAAGAAGCTTCCGGTGCGTGAGCTGTCGCGGTATTCACTACGCGATGATTTTGAGGGCGAAAGCGAGCACCTGTTCCAGGCGGGCGAGGTTGAGGCTGTCGATGCGATCGGCCATATTGAGATGCGCATGTTTGGCACATTTCGCGCCGAGCGCGACGGCTTTCCCATCACGGATAAGATGTGGCGTCGCAAAAAGGCGGCAACACTTGCCGAGCGGCTCGCGTTGGGCATGGATGCCATGGTCGACCGCGAGACAATCGCCATGGAGTTGTGGCCCCATGCCGAGTTTAGCGCCGCGCGCAACAATCTGTATTCGACGGTATCGCGCTTGCGCTCGGCTTTGGGTCCAACGCCGGATGGCAAGTCGTGCGTGCTCATCCAAAACGAGTGCATAGGGCTCAACGGCGACTACGTTAAGACCGATGTAAGGCTCTTTGACCAGCTGAGCCGCGAGATCCTGGGAAACCGTATGGGCGCGAGAGGCCCTCACCTGGTTGAGCTTTGTCTTAAGGTTGAGCAGCTCTACGCGGGGCCGCTGTATGTTCCCACCGGTTGCAATCCCACGTTTTTTACGCGCATGCGCCACATTATGCAATCCAAGTACATCGACTGCATGATTAGGGGAGCGAATGCCGCTCTCGAGGAAAATGACCTGCAATCGGCAATTTGGCTCGTTGAATCGGGGCTTCGCCAAGAGACGGCGCGCGAGGACATGGTTCGCTGTGCCATGCGCGTTTACGGTGCGGCGGGACGACGCCGCGATGTTGTCGAGCTATACAGCGGCCACATGCACCACCTGCGAGAGCAGGTTCAAGGCGTGCCCGAGCCCGAGACAAGGCGCCTGTATGAGCGCCTGGTCGAAGGCAGGCTCAAGCGCGTGCTTGTCGAGCGATAAAAAACGGGCGCCCGAATCACTCGGACGCCCGCAGGCTACTCGGTATGGCCAGTCGGTTTTAGACGAGCTTGATCTTCTCGATATCCTTGCGCGAGGACTCGCGATACAGCGAGAACTTGCGGCCGATAACCTGAACGACGTCGGCGTGGCAGCGCTCGGCGAGCTCCTCGGCGGCCTCGCGGGCAGAAAGGCTGGAGCCGTCCAGCACGGAGCACTTAACGAGCTCGTGCTTCTCCAGGTAGGCAACCGTCTGCTCGACGGTGCCCTCGTTGACATCGGACTTACCGATGATGATGGCGGGGTTGAGGTGATGGGCCATGCTGCGAAGCTGCTTGACCTGGGCTCCTGTCAGTGCCATGGGTTCTCGCTTTCTATGTATGGGGCGCCCCGCAATGGGGCCTTAATCTACGTGAGCTGTCCCACGATAGCGCAGGAACGGCGCGGTGTGGAGCGCGTTTGCCCAGTTCGCAAAGAATGCGGATGCCGGGCGGGAAGACGATGCAAGCTTTAGATGGGCTACGGGCGGGGTATGGAGACCGGCTCCCATGCAATAAACGCCCAACGGACCTTGCGGACGTGGTCGAGCATGTAACGCCCCTGCGGTACGCCCTTGGACCCTGGCTCGCCGGCATGGGGATTCTCAATCATATGCTGAGCGACGTAGTCGCGTAGACGGTCAATCTTATCCTCGTTACCGTGCTCGAGCATGCGGGAGAAGTCCGCCACTCCCGCCTCAAGGCTATCGAAGGTATCGCGACGAGGCGATTCAAAGTACGTAACCTGCGGCAGGGCGCCCATCTGAATGAGGATATTGAAGGCATACACAAAGCCATTACTGCGGGTAACCGAGGCACCGATGGCGTTCATCAGGTGCAGGTCATAGCGCGGGCTGGAGTTGGCGACCATCGTGACAGCACAACGCCGACGAGCCGTTCGATCAAGCTTGGCAAGCGCGCCTTTTAGGTTGGTCGTGGTGACAGAGCGACTGGCAAAGGCAACATCTACCGCCTTCGCGACCGGTCCAACCAAATCCCAGTCATCATCCCAAGCAAGCTCAAGCGGTGTAATGCGATCCTCGAGCCCATAGTACTCAATGCCAGCATCAAGCGTGCCCAACATGGCAGGGGAAAAGTCAGCAGCAATCACAGGATGCCCGTCTTGCGCAAGCGGAATAGCAATCGACCCAGCCCCACACCCCATATCGAGCACGGATTCACCAGGCTTTAACGCCAACAGCTTCATAAAGTCCCGGGCATACGGAGCAGTCTCAAGAGGCCGAAAATGCCGAGCCCGCTTATCCCACTCAAAAGAATCATCAGCCCGATGCCGAGCGGCCTGCAGACGCATCCATTCGCCATTCCAATCCGCAGAAAGCAGCTCAGAGCGAATCAAATCATCAGCCACGGGCCAACCTCCTAGCAACAAAAAAGCGCCCAAAAGAAGAGCCGCAACCAGCATATATCAGAAAGAACCGATCCAATGCCAAACCGCCGCACCAGCCAAGTGGTGCAGGAGCGAAGCGACTGCAACCGGGGCAGAACCCAACTGAGGTCCCGTTGTGCGGGAGCCCCGGGGAGGGCAAATATATAAGGTCGATCGCGAGTTCCGCACGAGCCGGAGAGCACTTAATGTGCTCTCCGTGCGAGTCAGGACTGTCCGAGCAGGCGATCTTATATATTTGCCCTCCCCGGGGCTCCTCGCCAGTCCCCTCAGCTAGTTCTTCAGCGAGTTCAACGGCGCCGGGAAGCGTCCACCACGGTGGGCAAGCACGGTGCCGGCGTTGGGGTTCACCGGCATGATGGGCGCACGGCCAAACAGGCCGCCGTACTCGACGCAGTCGCCCACGCCCTTGCCGATGGCGGGAATCACGCGCACGGCCGTGGTCTTATTGTTGATGACGCCGATGGCCATCTCGTCGGCGATAATGCCGGCGATGGTCTCGACCGGGGTGTCGCCGGGGATGGCGATCATGTCCAGGCCGACGGAGCACACGCAGGTCATGGCCTCGAGCTTCTCGAGCGAAAGCGCGCCGGCCTCGACGGCGGCAATCATGCCGGCGTCCTCGGACACGGGGATAAAGGCGCCCGAGAGGCCACCCACGCTGGAGCTGGCCATGACGCCGCCCTTCTTGACGGCATCGTTGAGCATGGCGAGTGCGCAGGTCGTGCCCGGGCCACCGCAGGTGCCAACACCGATGATCTCGAGGATACGCGCGACGGAGTCGCCGATGGCGGGCGTGGGAGCCAGCGACAGGTCGACAATGCCCTTCTCGACATCCAGGCGACGGGCGGCCTCGCGGCTCATGAGCTCGCCGGCACGGGTGATCTTAAAGGCGGTCTGCTTAATCTTCTCGGCGACTTCCATCATCGATGCGGAATCGGGCAGCGTCTCCAGGGCTGCGGCCATAACGCCGGGGCCCGAGACGCCTACGTTGATGACGGCGTCGGCCTCGCCACCGCCGTGGACGGCGCCCGCCATAAACGGGGAGTCCTCGACCATGTTGGCAAAGCAGACAAACTTGGAAGCGCCGACGGAATCCTGGTCGGCCGTGAGTTTAGCGGCATCGATGATGGTCTGAGCCGCCATGAGCACGGCGTCCATGTTGATGCCGGCACGCAGACTGGCGACGTTGACGCTGGAGCAGACGCGGCTCGTGGCGGCGAGCGCCTGCGGGATGGACTGGATAACGCGGCGGTCGGCGTCGCCGATGCCCTTCTGGACGAGTGCGGAGAAGCCGCCCAGGTAATCGATGCCGAGCGTCTCGGCCGCGCGGTCGAGGGCATGCGCGATGGGGGTGAGGTCCTCATCCTTGCAGCACGCGGCGATCTGTGCCACCGGGGTGACGGAAACGCGCTTGTTGACGATGGGGATACCGTACTCGCGCTCGAGGTTCTCGGCGGTCTCGACCAGGTGCTCAGCCGTGTGCGTCACGTGGTCGTAGATCTTCGTGCACATGCGGTCGAGGTTCTCGTCACCGCAACCCATGAGCGAAACACCCATGGTGATGGTCCTGATGTCGAGGTTCTGCTCCTCAACCATGCCGCGGGTTTCCGCGATTTCTGCGGGCGTGATCGCCATCCTTGCACTCCTATCTGCCAAAACGAGCATAGTCTTGTCTATTCTAACGTGCCGCACGTGCCAAGTGGCACATGCGGCACGTTTTGGTGCTCGGTTGTTTCCGTTGTGTTACTGCCCAAAGACCTCTTCGGCGATGCGCGCGCTTTCGGCGGCATCCTTGGCGTAGTAGTCCGCGCCGATCTGCTTGGCGTATTCGGGGGTGAGCACGGCGCCGCCTACGATGATCTTGACGCCCGGAACCTCGGCATGGAGCAGCTTGATGGTCTCCTCCATGGCGACGACCGTGGTGGTCATAAGCGCCGAGAGGCCGACGAGCTTGATGTCACGCTCCCTCACGGTCTTGAGCACCTCTTGCGGGTCGACGTCGCGGCCCAGATCAAAGACGGTATAGCCGTAGTTATCGAGCAGCATCTTGACGATATTCTTGCCAATGTCGTGGATGTCGCCCTTGACGGTGGCCACGCAGATCTTGCCCTTGTCGGCAATCTCGCCGGCGGGCATCAGCCGCTTAATGGTGTCAAAGCCCACGCGCGCGGCCTCGGCCGAGGCCATGAGCTGCGGCAAGAAGAACTTTCCCTGGTCAAAGAGGACGCCAACCTCGTCAAGGGCGGGGATAAAGTGATTGTTGATGAGGTCCATGGCGTCGTGATCTGCCAGCAGACGCTCGGTTTCGGCCGCGATCTCGCCCTTGCGGCCCGAGACGACCATGCGACGAATCGGGTCGTCGTTGCCGTCGGTGCCGGCGGTGCCAGCAGCGGGCGCGGCGTCGGTCGATGCCGCCTGGGCTGCCGTCGGGTTTGCGGCGATTTTGTACGGATCGGTCCAGCCGGCGTAGCGCTCGATGTATCCGGTCGAGCCCTCGTCCTCAACGCTCAGCACGCGATAGCTGTAGACGGTATCCATAAAGCGCTTGGAGCCCGGGTTCATGATGGGGGCGTCCAGGCCCGCGCCAAAAGCGGCAGCCAAAAAGACCGAGCCAAGCAGCGGGCGGGCAGGCAGGCCAAAGCTGATGTTCGACACGCCGAGCGCGCATTTGACGCCCAGACGCTCCTTGCACAGGGACATGGCGCGCAGGATCTGTTCGGCCTGGCGTTGATTGGTCGAGGCGGTCATGACCAGGCAGTCGATGAGGATGCGGTCCGGGCCGATGCCGTAGCGGGCAGCCTCGGCCACGATGCGCTCGGCGATGGCGAAGCGAGCCTCGGCGGTATCGGGGATGCCGCCTTCATCGAGCGTGAGGCCAACGACGTTGGTGCCGTAATGGGCGACCAGCGGAAAGATCTCATCCATGATTTGCTGTTTGCCATTGACCGAGTTGATGATGGGCTTGCCGGCGTAGCGGCGCACGGCTGCCTCGACGGCTGCGGGGTCGGTGGAGTCGATCTGCAGCGGCAGCAGCGTGGAGCCCTGGAGCTGCTCGGTCGCCTGCTGGATGATCTTGACCTCGTCGATCTCGGGCAGGCCCACGTTGACGTCCAGGATGTCGGCGCCCTGTTCCTGCTGGCTGATGCCCTGGCTCACGACGTAGTCCAGGTCGCCGTCGCGCAGGGCCTGTTGCAGGCGCTTTTTGCCAGTGGGATTGATGCGCTCGCCGATGACGGCGATTTTGTGGCCGTCACAGGGAAGGTCCACGACCGTCTGGGCGCTCGTGACCGACATGCTGGGCTTGCGGCGGCGCGGGCTGGGCGTGTGGTTGTCGATGAGGGTGCGAAGTGCCGCCATGTGCGTGGGCGTGGTGCCACAGCAGCCACCCACGACGCTCACGCCGTCCTCGATCATGCCGGTGACGGCCTTGGCGTATTCGGGGGCCTGGATATCAAAGACGGTATTGCCGTCATCGTCCACGTGGGGCAGTCCCGCATTGGCCTGCACCATAACGGGCTTGTCGGTAACGGTGAGCATGAGTGCGGCGAGCCCTCGGAGCTCGGCCGGTCCCTGGCTGCAGTTGATGCCCAAAACGTCGGCGCCGATGGCGTCGAGCGTGATAGCGGCCACCTCGGGACTCGTACCCAGGAACGTGCGACCGTCTTCTTCAAAGGTCATGGTGGCAAAGACGGGCAGGTCGGAGTTCTCGCGGCAGGCGAGGACGGCAGCCTTGATCTCGGCAAGGTCGGTCATGGTCTCGATAATAAAGAGGTCCACGCCCGCATCGACGCCGGCGCGCACTTCCTCGGCAAAGAGGTCATAGGCCTCGTCGAAGCTCAGGGTGCCCAAGGGGCGCAGTAGGGCACCGATGGGGCCGATGTCGCCGGCGACGTAGTGGGCACCGGCCGCGCGGGCGCAGGCGACAGCGGCGGCAAAGACATCTGCCACGGTGGCGGCACCGTCGAGCTTGTGGGCGTTGGCGCCAAAGGTGTTGGCGGTAATCACGTCGCAGCCGGCCTCGACATATTGACGTTGGATATCGGTGATAACCTGGGGCTCCTCAAAGTTGAGCAGCTCGGGCAGGGCGCCGGCCTTCATGCCAGCCGCCTGCAGCATGGTGCCCATGCCGCCGTCGAACAGCAGGTGCCCCGTGCCCTCGATGGCGGCGCGCAGGCGAACGCCCTTAATGCGAAGGTCGTCGATCGTGCGCGTCTTGTATACAGCGCCATTACGGCGTGCGGCATCAACGGGCGCCGCCAGCGCGGCGCCGTCCAGATCATGAGTGATAAGCGGAGTAAACATCGAGGGCTCCTAATGGCTGGAATAGCAGGTGGTGTGGGCGGCGCGGAAGCGGCAGTGCTCGCGCATGCGGCAGATAGTGCAGGTAGGATGGCTCTGGGCGTCGTGGACCTCGCCGTCGAACAGACCAATTACCGCGGTCACGCTCTTGGTGGGCATGAGCAGGTTGGTAGGTGTGACGGTCAGCCCGATGAGCCGCGTGGCGTTGAGCGCAGCCACGATTGAGCGCTGGGCCGTAAGCGGGCAGTCGCCGTAGCCGGGACTAAAGCGCCAGTTACCGGCGAGTCCGTGCGCGGCGGCCGCAGCCTTGACCTGCTGGTCCATCTGCTCGACGGCGGCTTCTACATAGGCGGAGCACGCGGCATCGAGCACGGCTCCCTCTAGGGGCTGCTGGGCTCCCGTGGTGCGCAGGCGACGCTCGGCGTCCATGCCGAGAGTGCATGCCATGAGCGCGGCAAAGCGGGCGTCTTTGAGGTGGCGATAGATATCGCGACCGCGCAGCTCAACGTTGGTGCCGACCAAGCGAATGCAAGGCTCGCCCTGTTCATCGATTCCCGTGGCATCGACGGCAAATACGCGGCGCACGCCACGGGGTTCAATATCCAGCTCCAGACGCTCAACGACAAGCTCAATACGCTGCGACAGCTCGGGCTCAATCTGCTGACCGCCGTAGCCCAGATACCGCAGCATCTCGGCACGGTCGACACGAGGGTGGTGAGCAGCGTCGATACGGTAAAGCGCCGGCGACGCAAGGTCGGCCGGCACTTCAACAACGGTTGTATCGACGTGCGGTTTTTCCATTACCCCAGGCGCTCCATAATGGTTGCGGCGATCGCAGGACGATTCATAGTGTACAGGTGCAGACCGTCGGCACCGTGCTCTTTGAGGTCGCAAAGCTGACGGGCGGCATAATCTACACCGGCTGCCTGCAGGCTCGCGGGGTCGTTCTCGTATTTGGCGAGAATCTTGATGACGGGGGAGGGCAGCGACGCACCGCACATAAAGACCATGCGGCTGATCTGCGACTTGCCCATAAACGGCATGATGCCCGCAGTAATGGGCACGGTGATACCGGCCTTGTCGGCAAGCTCGCGAAAACGGTAGAAGCACTCGTTGTCAAAAAAGAGCTGCGTCACAAAGAAGCTCGCGCCGGCGTCCTGTTTTTGCTTGAGGTGCTCGACCGAGAGGTTGAGATCCTCACAGGCAATGTGGCCCTCGGGGTAGGCTGCGGCGCCCACGCAAAAGCCGGCGTCGACGAGCTCGGGGATGAGGTCGCGGGCGTAGGCGTAGTCCGAGGCGGGCTTGTCGTCCTCGGTCGCGCCAGCGGGAAGATCGCCGCGCAGAGCCAGTACATTTTCTACGCCGGCGGAGTGGTATTCGTCGATCTTGGCGGCGATATCGGCGTGCGAGCGGCCCACACAGGTAAGATGTGCCACCGAGGGTGTATCGAATTCGCTCGTAATCATATGCGCTATGGGGGCGGTGGTGGCACCGTTGCCGGAGCCGCCGGCCGAGCAGGTGACCGAGACAAAGCTCGGCGAAAGCTTGCACAGATTGCCTGCCACTTCGCGAGCCGTATCGAGGGTCAGCTCGCCCTTGGGCGGGAACATCTCAAACGAAACGGGCGCGGTGCCCTGGGATGCTGCCTGCTTAAAAACCTCATCGACGCGCATATCGTGCTCCTTTAGATGCCTGGGTGCGATGTTTTGTTGCAAGGATTCTACAGCACCACTGTGCTAAGGTGGAGTTTCTCTCTCGATTTGGGGATACCAATCGAAAATGCTTCGCTATCGGCATTTCCTATAACAGGGCAGTCAATGTAGGATGGGGCTATATTGAATGGTATCTGATGCGAAATACCAGTTAAGAAAGCCCCGTCCCAAATTGACTACCCTTAAACCATGGGGAGAGGTCTGCAATTTATGCAGTTGATTGGCTGTTGAGGGTGGCAACGCCGCCTCGATAGGGTAACCTCATTGATTGGTTTCGCGACAGCAACATAACGGTAATGTCGCGGAAACACGGCGAGTCTAAGCTATGACTCGTTCGTTAGTAATCAACACCGCTTCTCACGCGGTGCCGATACGAAGGGAGTTCCGTATGGCCGAACTTACTGACCGCTTCGGGACCATGGTGTTCTCTGAGGAAGTCATGAAGGACTACCTCCCCAAGGACATTTGGAAGCGCCTTGCTGCAACCCTCGAGGGCGGCGAGCCGCTCGACCTGGACGTGGCCAACGCCGTTGCCCACGCCATGAAGGTCTGGGCCATCTCCAAGGGCGCGACGCACTACGCGCACTGGTTCCAGCCTCTTTCGGGCATTACTTCCGAGAAGCACGACAGCTTCTTGGAGCCCAACCACGACGGCACCGCCATTACCAAGTTTACGGGCAAGAACCTCATCCAGGGCGAGCCGGACGCCTCCAGCTTCCCCAACGGCGGCCTGCGTGCCACCTTCGAGGCCCGTGGCTACACCGCTTGGGATCCCACCAGCCCCGCCTTTATCAAGGACGATGTCCTGTGCATCCCCACGGCTTTCTGCTCCTACACGGGCGAGGCCCTGGACAAGAAGACCCCGCTGCTGCGCTCCATGACCGCGCTCTCGCGTGAGTCTAAGCGCGTTTTGGCGCTGTTTGGCAAGACCCCCAAGAAGGTCGTTCCTTCCGTGGGCGACGAGCAGGAGTACTTCCTGATCAAGAAGGACGCCTATCGCAAGCGCAAGGACCTGGTCATCACCGGTCGCACCCTCTTTGGTGCTGCTCCCTGCAAGGGCCAGGAGCTCGAGGAGCACTACTTTGGCGCTATCCGCCCCACCGTCTCGGCCTATATGAAGGACCTGGACGATGAACTGTGGGCGCTTGGCATTCCCGCCAAGACCAAGCACAACGAGGTTGCTCCCTGCCAGCATGAGCTTGCTCCCGTCTATGGCGAAGTCAACGAGGCCATCGACCAGAATCTGGTCATGATGGAGAAGATGAAGCTCATCGCCTCCCGCCACGACTTGGTCTGCCTGCTGCACGAGAAGCCCTTTGAGGGCATCAATGGTTCGGGCAAGCACAACAACTGGTCGCTTGGCACCGAGTCCGAGAACCTGCTCGATCCGGGCGACACCCCGCTCGACAACCTGCAGTTCATCGTCTTCCTCACCGCGGTGATCGAGGCCGTCGATAACTATCAGGAGCTCCTGCGTGCCTCTGTTGCCTCGGCCGGCAACGACCATCGTCTGGGCGCCAACGAGGCTCCTCCGGCGATTATGTCCATCTTCCTGGGCGACCAGCTTACCGAGGTCGTCGAGAAGATCATCGATGGCAAGGCTTCCGTCCATGCCACGCGCGGCGTGCTCGACCTGGGCGCCGATACCCTGCCCAAGCTGATGCAGGACAACACCGACCGCAACCGCACCTCCCCGTTCGCCTTCACCGGCAACAAGTTCGAGTTCCGTGCCTGCGGCTCCGAGCAGAACGTCTCCGACTCCAACCTGGTGCTCGATGCCGCCGTGGCCAAGTCGCTCAAGTCCTTCGCCGACGCGCTTGAGGGTACGCCCGAGGATGAGTTCCAGGATGCCGCGCTCGAGTACTGCAAGAAGGTGTTGACCGATCACCAGCGCATCCTGTTCTCCGGCGACGGTTACTCCGACGAGTGGCCCATTGAGGCCGAGAAGCGCGGCCTTGCCAACAACAAGACCACGGCCGATGCCCTGCCCGCCTTTGTTTCCGATAAGGCTATCGCGCTCTTCGAGGAGACGGGTGTCCTGACCAAGGCCGAGGCTCAGTGCCGCTACGACTGCAAGCTCGAGAAGTACAACAAGCTCATGAACATCGAGGCCACCACGATGGTTCGCGAGGCGCGTCGTACCTATCGCCCGGTCATTACCGCATATGCCACCAAGGTCGCTAAGGGCCTTGAGACTATTCGTGCCGCCGGTGCCGAGGCCGCCATGCAGTGCGAGCAGAACACGCTCAACAAGCTCTGCAACGGTATCACCACCATCAACGACTCCATCAAGGCGCTCGACGCCGTGCATCAGAAGGCCGAGGTCCTCGATGGTCAGGAGCAGGCCAACGTGTACGCGCACGAGGTCGTTCCCGCTATGGATGCGCTGCGTGCCGCCGTGGACGCCATGGAGGAGATCGTGGCAGCCGACTACTGGCCGGTCCCGACCTACGACGACATCCTGTTCTACGTGTAGGGCGTAACTGACATATCGTCACGGTATTGAGCCGGGGTCCGCATCATGCGGGCCCCGGTTTTTGTTTGCGAAGGACGCTTTGAAGCCCGTTTTGCCGCCGATTTGCCTAGGTATAAAGGGCTATGGGCAAAAAACGTCAAATATGAGTACTGTCACAAGTTCTGTAGCATTATCTTTTTGCAAAATATGCAGTGTTACACAACATATGTCCAAGTACTTAGCTGATAAACGCTTGCAATTCTTCCGCCGTAGGACCCCTGGCGTCTAAATCGCCTTCTGATGGCATGAAATCGCTGTTACTAAAATGGTAACAGTACTCATATTTGCTATTTTTTGCCCGCTGGCTTTGCGATGATGCCGGGATCCGCACCCTGTCGGGTTCGAATCCCGGCATATCGGTAGCAAAAAGCCCGCTACCGAATTGGTAACGGGCTCCACATCTCAAATGGTGCCCCCAGCGGGATTCGAACCCGCGATATCCACCTTGAAAGGGTGGCGTCCTTGGCCGCTAGACGATGGGGACAGCGGGAAAGAGTATAGCAGACTTTTTTAGCCGTTCACATATCGTTGGCAAACTGAAAAACCACCACAAAGGTGCCTGTCCCCTTTGTGGTGGTTGGGGCGTTAGGGGAGGAGCTTCATGGCGGCGTCGTGGGCGGCGTGCTCGTAGGTGTCGTCGAGGGTTTTGAGCGGCAGCAGGGCCGTGGCCTGCGCATCGCCGCGGCGCTCGAGGGCGTGCACGATCAGCCAGTCGGCGAGTTCGGGATTCTTGGGCAGTGCCGGTCCGTGCAGGTACGTGCCGATGACGCCCTTGTAGATGAGACCCTCAAAGCCATCGTCGCCGTTGTTGCCGGTGCCCGTGACGACGGACGTTCCGAGCGGCGTGGCCTCGGCGTCCAAAAGCGTGCGGCCACCGTGGTTCTCGAATCCCACAAAGGGCTCAGGTGCCAGATCGGTTTTGACGGCTACGTTGCCGATCAGGCGGTCGGAGCCGCGTACGGTTTCGGCGGCAATGACCCCCAGGCCCTCGATGCGATCCTCGCCCATATAGTACGAACGGCCGAGCAGCTGATAGCTGCCACAGATGGCAAGCAGCGAGCCGCCATCCTCAACATAGGCCGCGACCTTGTCTTTTTGAGCGAGCAATTCATGTGCCACAGCCAGCTGATCGCGGTCGGAGCCACCGCCCATCATGACGATGTCGGCATCGGTCAAATCAAGCGTTTCGCCCATGCGGACCTCGTCCACGCGAACGGGGATGCCGCGCCAGGCGCAGCGGCGCTCGAGGGCGATAACGTTGCCGCCGTCGCCGTAGAGGTTAAGGGCATCGGGATACAGGTAGACGATGCGCAGCGGGCGCGAAAGCTCGACTGGCGCGATGTGGACAGGAAGAGCGCTGCCGTCGGCACGGGCTACGGCGCGCCCGGCAACAGCGTCGGCGGTGGCGCCTTTCAGTCCGTCGAGCTCCTTGACCAGCGGCGGGAAGGCCGTGTAGTTGGCGACGGCGTAGAAGGTGTCATCGGCGGCCTCGTCTGCCACGGCGCCAATTGCCTGCGCGACGTCCGAGATAATCGCGGCATCGATGCCGGCATACTTGAGACGCACCTGCATGTCGTGTGCGCGCGTGCCGCCGGCAAAGGCGACAAGTCCCGGCGTGTCGGCGATGCGCTCAAAGTCGACGTCGTAGATCCACGATACATCGTGGCCGTCGGCATCGTTGTCGTTGAGGAAGAAAGCGCAGAGCCTGCCGCCCGCCGTCTTGATGGACTGGATCTGGCGATCGAAGCCCACGGGATTCTTAGCCAGGTTGGCCTCGACAGTGCGGCCGGCGATATCCCAGCGCCCCATACGACCACCGGCGGGCACATAGGCATCGAGCGTGGGCTGTAGAAGCGCCGTGCCCACGCCCAACTCGTGCGCGGCAAAGAAGGCGGCGGCAACGTTATAGACCATGTACAGGCCGTTGTAGCGTGTGGCGATGTGTGCGGCAGCCGCGTCGGGCGCAGATCCAAAGACCAGGTCAAAGCCGTAGCCGTCGCAGCCGAGCTCCACGCCCGTCACGCGACGGACAAGCGCAGGGCGGGCCCAGCCGCACGAGGGGCAATGGTAGGCGCCGAGCTGGCCGTATTGCACGTAGTCATACTCCAGCGGCGCGTTGCACTGCGAGCAAAAGCGCGAGTCGCTAATGCGGTCAGACTCGGTGTCGGTGGCGCCGTCGATGCCAAAGGCAATACTCGCGTTGGGAACGCGCGCGGCAATCGAGGCGCACAGCGGGTCGTCGGCGTTGTAGATAAGCGTTGTTGTCGGCGAGAGCTCCAACGCATGGGCGATGACCTCCTGGGTGTGATCGATCTCGCCATAGCGATCCAGCTGGTCGCGGAACAGGTTGAGCAGCACGAAGTACGTCGGCTTGAGCTTGGGCAGGACGCGTACGGTGTAAAGCTCATCGCACTCAAAAACGCCCACGCGCTTGCCGCCACCGGCTCGCTTGAGGCCGCTGCGCGCTTCGAGCAGTGCGCCCACCACGCCCGGCTCCATGTTGTTGCCGGCGCGGTTGCATACCACGGTGGCGCCGCTGGCGGCAACGGCGTCGGCGATGAGGTTGGAGGTGGTGGTCTTGCCATTAGTACCCGTAATCACCACGCTGCGGTCGACAAGGCCAGCGAGGTCGCTCAGCAACTCGGGATCGATCTTCATGGCGATGCGGCCGGGGAGTACGCCGCCCTGGCGTTTGAGGACAGAGCGCAGTCCCCAGCGAGCGATATCGCTCGAGGTGCAGGCAAGAGATGAGCGGAGGTTCATGAAACCGTTCCTAACGTAAACGACATGGTCGGGTCGAGTGCGTCACTAAAAACCGTAGCGGCGCGCAAATTCCTGGGCAAGCTGCGACACGTCTTCGCAGGCATTGGCCCAGGGGGCAAAGTCGGGAGTGTCCGAGATAATACCGTCCGCTTCCCAAACGGCCTGGTGCGAAAGATCCCAGGGATCGTGTGGCTCGGGCCGGCAGGGAAGGTACGGTGTCTGGTACATGGGGTTCAGTAAGAAGAACGCACCGCCCTCGCAACGGTTGGCAAACTCGCGCAGCGCGCGTGTCGCCGGGCGCATCTTGTTTGTTTTGAACAACAGAATCGTGCGGGCTAGCAGATACCAAGGAGAGTTCTCGAGTGCATCGGCTCCGATTTCTTCCTCGAGCTGGTGGGCTAGGGCAAAAAAGCCGTCCTGATCTTCCAGGCGAGCGAGGGCGAGCAACACGGTGCCGGCAGCTCGGGTGGGATAGCCTTCTGCCTTAAGGACGCGGCGGGCGTAGTTGGCGGCAGCACGGTAGCGGGCGCTCGCCATGCACAGCTGCGAGATGGCCTCGAGCGTGTGAAGCCACCCGATAAGAGCCGGCTCGCTCACGGTAAGGTCTGCTGCGGTGACACCGTCGGCCAAAACATTATTGGCCCAGTAGTGCGGGGCTTCCATGTCGAACCCGGGCACGCTTTGCTGCAGGTAATCGGCCGTGGTCGCTTCGAGCTTCATCAGGTCGCCCAGGCAGGCGTCGACGGGCGTGTCCGCCAAAATGATGGCGAGCAGCTGGGCATCGAGGACATGCGCATCGATGCGGACAATCTTGAGCAGCTCATCGCGCATGTCGTCGAACAGGCGATTGCGCGTCTGCTCGAACTCCTCGTCGCTGCCCATGTCCTCGATGCGATGGAGCTCGTCGAGCAGGTGGCGATGAACACCGGCATAGGACAGCAGCGCTTGGGCATGCTCGGTCTGCGCATACTTGTGAGGGTTTGCGCTGATGTCGTTATGGACAAGCTCGCGTGCTGCATCGGTGAGTTCGGGGTGCGATGCCAGATAGGTGCGCTCCAGATAGGCGGGGATGTAGACGCTCGGATCCATTAGAGGTCTCCTCCCTTAAATGGAAGCCCCTGCTCGGCTGCGCGTAGGATGCGCTCGTCGATCTGGGAGCGCACGATATCGTTGGTGGCGACCCAGGCGGCAAAACTGGCGTTGTCGGGGGCGCCCAGGCCCTCCTGCAGTACCGGCGTCGCCTCGGACAGCGCAAGGACAAGTTCGTCGGTGGAGCCCACACCCACGTTGACGCGGGCATAGACGCCATCGGGAAACTCGGTTTGGAAGTAGAGCGCCTCGGCTGCGTGCGGGCACGAACGCACAAGGATACGCAGGTAGTGCTCGGCACCCTCGTAGTCCAGCTCGCGCCAGGCAGCGCTCATCAGCGCGATGATCGTCCACGGGTCCAAGTCACGCTCCGCATCTTTGGGGCGGCGGCGCAGCGGGGTACTCGCGAGGTACGGCACGGAGTGAGCGGAGCGAAAGCGCTTGAGCTCCTCGGCGGGGTATTCGAGCTTTGCCATGGCGAGCATCGCGGTGTGGCGGACGCCGGCAGGATCGTTGGGGGCAAAGTCGAGGCTGCGGTTTGCGGCTTCGAGCGACATGCGATAGCGGCCGCTAATGAGGGCACGTGACGCAAGGGCGGCAAGCCAGCGCAGGTAGGGGCGGCGCATAAGGTCGCCAGCGGCCTCGCGCTCGTAGGGGTCCTGCGCCGAGGCGATCTTGAGCGCCAGATCGTGCTCCACCTCGTCGCACTTGGACACCAGATACTGCACGTATTCCTCGTTGGAGCTGGCGGTGAGCGCCGTCAGCATGCGCTGAGCGTCCCAGTTGGCCGGATCGAGCGCGGCTGCCTCGCGGAGCATGTTCTCGGCAGCTGCCTCTTCTTGCTCGGCCTGGGTATCGTCAGGGATAAAGGGAATGCGGTAGTCGACGGCCTCGACCACCTTGGCAATGAGGTGCCCGGCGCGGTCGCGGTCATGCACGATGAGCGGTGCGGGGTTGCGGGTGAATTGTTCCATCAGACGCTCTACGGCGGCAGCGTCGGTGAGCGGGATATTGTCGCGGCGCAAGGCCTCAAGAACGAGGCGATGGCAATCCTCTTGAATGGGATCGAATGCCATGGAGCCTCCTTTGCTGCGGTTAGGGTTCAAATATCTCTATAATATAAGGTTCTAGTTTACCCGCATGTGGCACACCGGGGGTGCCGCACTTGGACTTGCACCTTTGCACCACGAAGACGGATGTCGCACAAATGTCGGCACCTTGGACGACCGAGTGGTATCACGGTGCCGCAAACGGTCGATTTTTGGCGGCGAACGGTGCATATTTTGGAGGGGCACCGTCCTGCCCGGGATATGTGGTCAACCTTGATAAAACGTTTGCCCAGCTTGGGAGTATGAATGCCGCACAAGGGTCTTCAGGGATAGAAAAAACGTTTCATCATTGGCGGCTTTAGGTGAATAACTGACCAACCAGAACGGTAAAATAGTGTTTGTCTGAGCGTTGAGACGTTTAGACATCGCGCATTGTCATCGCCGGCAACGCGCAAACCGGTCCTAACGGAGCCAATTGGGTGCTCCGTTATATACGCAAGTCTAAGAGGGGCTTGTTTAGGAGGCACAGTATGGGACGTTTTACCAATCCTCGCGATCTGTACTTTGGTGAGGGCGCTCGCCACGAGGTGAAGAACCTCAAGGGCAAGAAGGCCATCATCGTTTCTGGCGGCAGCTCTATGCGCCGCGGCGGGTTCCTGCAGGACGTCGAGAACGACCTTAAGGAAGGCGGTTTCGAGGTCAAGCTGTTCGAGGGCGTCGAGTCCGACCCGTCTATCGAGACGGTCATGAAGGGCGCCGAGGCTATGCGCGAGTTCGAGCCCGACTGGATTATCGCCATCGGCGGCGGCTCGCCCATCGATGCCGCTAAGGCCATGTGGGTCTTCTACGAGTATCCCGAGGAGTCCTTCGATAACATCATCCAGCCGTTCAGCTTCCCCGAGCTGCGTCAGAAGGCTCATTTCTGCGCCATCTCCTCTACCTCCGGCACCGCTACCGAGGTCACCGCGTTCTCCGTCATTACCGACTACGCCAAGGGCATCAAGTACCCGCTGGCCGACTTCAACATCACCCCTGATGTCGCCATCGTCGACCCGGAGCTCACCTACACCATGCCCGCCAAGCTGTGCGCTCATACCGGCATGGACGCTCTGACCCACTGCATGGAGGCCTACGTTTCCACCTGCGCCTCTATGTTCACCGATGCCAACGCCCTGCACGGCATCCGCGAGATCGTCGAGTGGCTGCCCAAGTCCTATGCTGGCGACCATGAGGCCCGTCAGCATATGCACGAGGCTCAGTGCATCGCCGGTATCGCCTTCTCCTCGGGCCTGCTCGGCATCGTTCACTCCATGGCTCACAAGACCGGTGCGGCCTTCGAGAACGGCCACATCATCCACGGTGCTGCTAACGCCATGTACCTGGGCAAGGTCATCCAGTGGAACTCCAAGGATCCCCGTGCTGCCGAGCGTTACGCTTACGTGGCCAAGGAGATCCTGCACCTTCCCGGCGAGACCAACGAGGAGCTCATCGCTGCGCTCGTCCAGAAGATCCGCGACCTCAACGACCAGCTCAACATTCCGCAGTCCATCAAGGATTACGCGAATGGTGGCGTGAAGGTCGACGCCGAGAACCCGCAGATGGTTTCCGAGGAGGAGTTCCTCGCCAAGCTGCCCGAGATCGCCGCGAACGCCGAGCAGGACGCCTGCACGCCCGAGAACCCGCGTGAGACCAAGGCTGCCGACTTCGAGAAGATCCTCAAGGCCTGCTACTACGACACCGACATCGATTTCTAATCGACTCTTGTTATCGTAACGAGGGGCTCCGCACGTATCTGTACGGAGCCCCTTTCTTTTTTCTTTTAGAGAATGGGATAGTTATGGCTGCAATTTTCAATAGCCCCAGCAAGTACATCCAGGGTCCGGACGAGCTGGCCAAGCTCGGCTCCTATGTCGAGCCGCTCGGCGCTAAGGCCCTCGTCATCGTGACGCCTTCGGGCAAGAAGCGCGTCGGTGCCAAGATCGAGAGCGGTTTTGCCGAGGCCAAGGCCGAGCTGCTGTTTGAGGACTTTAACGGCGAGTGCTCCAAGGGCGAGGTCGATCGCCTGGTTGCGCTCGCTCGCGACAACGGTTGCGACATCATCGTCGGTGTCGGTGGCGGCAAGATCCTCGATACCGCCAAGGCCGTTGCCTACTACCTGGAGTCCCCGGTTATCATTTGCCCCACCATCGCTTCGACCGATGCACCGTGTTCGGCGCTTTCGGTGCTCTATACCGATGACGGCCAGTTCGACAAGTACCTCTTCCTTAAGGCAAACCCCAACATTGTCCTGATGGATACGACGGTTATCGCGGCGAGCCCGGTGCGCCTGACGGTTTCCGGTATGGGCGATGCGCTCGCAACCTACTTTGAGGCCCAGGCGACGCATGATGCCGACGGTGGCACTTGCGCCGGCGGCAAGGGCGGTATGGCTGGTCTGGCACTTGCCAAGCTCTGCTACGAGACGCTTATGGCCGATGGCGTGAAGGCCAAGGTCGCGTTGGAGAAAGGTGCGCTGACGCCTGCCGTGGAGCACATCATCGAGGCAAACACGCTGCTCTCCGGCATTGGCTTTGAGAGCTCGGGTCTTGCTGCTGCTCATGCCATCCACAATGGCCTGACGATGCTGCCCGAGTGCCACGGCATGTATCACGGCGAGAAGGTCGCCTTTGGCACCATCGTCCAGCTGGTACTCGAGGATGCCCCGACTGAGAAACTCGAGGAAGTCTTGGGCTTCTGCATTGAGCTGGGCCTGCCGGTCACGATGAAGGAACTTGGCGTTGCCGAGCTTACGCGCGAGCAGGCCATGATTGTTGCCGAGGCCGCCTGCGCGCCCGATGACACCATGTGCAACATGCCGTTTGAGGTGACGCCCGAGATGGTCGCAAACGCCATCCTGGGTGCCGACGCGCTGGGCCACTACTATCTCATGGATGAGTAAATCAAGCTAAGGAAGGGGCAAAGCCAGCAGATGGCTTTGCCCCTTTTTGCTATGGCGCAAAGTAACCTGTCCCCAATGCACAGGTTGGTGCAGGGGGGCAGGTTACTTTGCACCAATCGTTGTTTGATGAAGGGCGGATTCTCGCATGGCGCTTCCCATGGTTTATGGCGGTCCCGGCCGGTATGTTCAGGGGCCGGGCGAACTCTCGCGTCAGGGCAGGTATTTGTCATGGTTGGGCTGCGCTGCCTATGTCTTGTTTGACCAGGGCACCGAGGATCGGCTGTGTAGGCAGATCGTCGATGGATTTCTGGACGACGATCTGAGTGAGCCGTTCTTTAAGATTTATGACGGTCCGTGCAGTGCGATTTCCGATGCCGATCTGCAGAGTGTTGCAAATGCGGTCTTTAGAAACGAGCGTAACATGGCCAACGAGCAGGCAAAGGTGACCAAACAAAAGCTCGTGCAGTTCATGTGCGAGGCATAGTTTGGCGCTTGATTGATCTTGTGCAATCGAGACGGCGATAGGCCATGGGCTATTTGCCGCAAAGGTGCTCCGCGTGTAATTTGCCCGAGGCGCGGGCCGATAGCGTATCATTATCTCTTGCTTGTTTGCACTGCTCAGGGAGGGGCCGCGCATGGCGCAGGAACACGATCTGTTTGATGACATTATCGAGATCAGCAAGGGTTTCGACTTTCTTAAAAACCCGCTTGGCGGTGTGACCGATGCACTCGATCCGTCGGCACCGCAGTGGAATCCTGCCGACTACAAGGAGCGTCCGCGCGGCAACACCATTCCGTGCTTGACCTGCAAAAACGAAAAGAGCGGCTGTACCGCGTGCATGGACGTGTGCCCTGTCAACGCTATCGAGGTCGAGGAAGACGCCATCGAGATCCTCGACTCCTGTCGCAAGTGCGGCCTGTGCGCCGCTGCCTGTCCGACCGAGGCGATCATCTCGCCGCGCCTGGCGCCTAAAAACCTGTATGACGACATTGTCTCGGCGGCCACGAGCCACGAGACCGCCTACGTCACCTGCACGCGCGCTCTTAAGCGCATGCCGCGCGAAAACGAAGTCGTCGTTGCCTGCGTGGGCGATATTACGGCCGAGACCTGGTTCTCGGTACTGGCGGACTATCCCAACGTGAGCGTGTACCTGCCGTTGGGCGTGTGCGATAAATGCCGCAACATCGGCGGTGAGGACATTCTGGGCGAGGCGATTGCGAAGGCCGAGGAGTGGTCTGGCACGGGTATGGGCCTGGAGGTCGACCCCAAGAGCCTCAAGTGCCATAAGCGCCGCGAGTACGAGCGCAAGGAGTACATGGATAAGATTGCCCGTACCACGGGTCTAACCGTGACCAAGCTCAATCCAGCGACGGCGGCGCTGGCCTCGGTGACGCAAAAGCTCAAGGCCCATCGCCATCAGATTACCCAGCTGGAGCGCACGCTCAACACCATGTGCGGCACCACGACGACCAAGCGTCGCCGTTCGCTCACCCATGGGCGGCAGCTGGTGCTCTCGACATTGCAAAACCACCCCGAGCTTGCCCAGAATATGCAGGTGAACACGCCGGAGTGCGATTTTGACAAGTGCACGTCGTGCGGCGAGTGCGTCAACGTGTGCCCCACGTTTGCCTGCGATCTGGTGGGAAGCGGCCGCTTTGCGTTGGAGTCCACGTATTGCTTGGGCTGCGGTGCCTGTGTCAAGGTGTGTCCCGAGCATGCGCTCAAGCTTGTTGAGCACGACGCGTCCAATCTGGTCGTCGTCGATCCTGAAGCCGAGGAAAAGGCCGCCCAGAAGGCGAAGGCTCACGAAGAAGCTGAGAAGGTCAAAGCCGAGGCAAAGGCCAAGCTGGACAAGATGCTCGACCAGGTGGAAAAGCTCGCGGACTAGTTAAAAGAGCGTAAATGATGGCCGGTGGGACAGGTACTGCCCCACCGGCCAAAAAAGTTGCGGTGGAATAGTTCCTGTTTTGCCCTTAAGCTGGCCATTCTAGGAACTATTCCACCGCAACTAATAAATGGTTAGTTCATGCTGCTTTGGTGGCCGGTTCGACCGGTACCGTTGCGCGTCACGGTTTCATGGAGCAAAAAGAACCCGGGGACCTGTTTGGTCTCGGTGTATTCCATAAGGATGCCGTCGGCGTTGTAGGTCTGCCCGCGTATAACGGCGAGTGCGTTAAAGTCGTCGAGATCGAGCACGCGCGTATCCTCGGGCGTGGGGTGCTCAATCGTTACATCGCGTTTGCCCGTGGCAATCTTAATGCCAAGATCTTCTTCGAGGTAACGATAGATCGAGTCGTTGACAATCTCGGGTGTCAGCCCCGGTACTTGTGAGCTTAGGTAATAGGAGTCGTCGGAGCACACGGCTTGTCCGTCTGCATAACGGATGCGTTTGGCGCGTGTGAGCTCACAGCCTTCGGGAAACCCGGTAATCTTGGAGAGCGCCTTGCTACAGATGAGGAGCTCAAAGACGGTGGTGACAGTCTTGAGCTCAAAGCCTCGGTTGACCGCGATTTCCTTAAAGGTCTCGAGTCCGCCGCCACCACGACTCTTCTCGTCACTGATGTTGCGAATGACGCGCATGCCTTTGCCTTGCTGGGGGAGCACGTAACCATCTGCCGCAAGCATCGAGATGGCGCGACGGACCGTCATGCGCGAACAGTCAAACAGCTGCGTGAGCTCAGTCTCCGAAGGCAGATAGCTCTGATAGGCGTATGTGCCGTCGTCAATCGACTGCTTCACGTTGTCATAAATAGTTTGGAAGATGGCTCGCGCCATGACGGTCTCCTAGAGCTGGGTGCGCGAGTGGTGGATGAGGACCGCTCGCGCGGGTGTCGATCGATTTACTTGCTGGGGTCGATTATATATTTACCCATGGCACGCAGGGCCGGGTCTGACAGGATGGCGCCGAGTTCGTCGAGGGAGGCTACCTTTGCGACCATCGAGGATACGTCGAGCCTGCCAGAGTCGATGAGCTCGAGCGCGCGACGCTGCGTATAAGGGTTGATGTAGGACGAGGTAAGCACAAGCTCCTTCTGGAAGACCTCGAAGGGCTTGACGGTGATTGTCTCATCGGGCTTGGTGAGGCCGAACATCATGACCGTAGCCTTGTGGCCGGCGATCTGGATGGCCTGCTCGATGGTGACGGGCTTGCCAACACACTCGATAACGACATCGACGTTGCCGACGCCCTCCTGCTTCAGGCGGGCCGGGACGTCCTCGTGGATGGAATCAATTGCCAGGTCGGCGCCGAGTTTGAGCGCAACCTCGCGCTTGCCTTCGACAGGCTCGAGCAAGACAACCTTGGTGGCGCCGGCGTTTTTAGCAAGCTGCATCATGAGCAGACCGATCATGCCACCGCCGATAACGACAACTGTGCTGCCGGGCTTGATGTTGCACATATCGATGCCGTGCAGGCAGCAGGCGACGGGCTCGGTCATGGCGCCCTGCTCGAAGCTGGTGTGATCGCCCAACTTGTAGACTTGCTGCATATCGACGGAGCAGTACTCGGCAAAACCGCCGTTAACGGTGGTGCCGTAACCGGTCATATGCTCGCAGTAGTGGTTGATTCCGTCGCGGCAGGGTTCGCAGCAGCCGCAGGGATGGTTTGGGTCGATGCACACGCGATCGCCCGGTTTAAAGCCGGTGACATCGCTGCCCACGGCCTCGACAACGCCCGCAAACTCATGACCAAGGATCGTGGGCGGGGTAACGTCGGCCGCACCCTTGTCGCCTTCATAGATATGCACGTCGGTGCCGCAGACGCCGCAAGCTTTGACGTTGATCAGAACGTCGCGCCTGCCCACGGCCGGCTTTGCCGATTCCTCGACTCTGAGGTCGTGCTTTCCATAGAAGACCGCGCTTTTCATGGTGACTCCTTAACGTAGCGGTGAATGTTGTAATGAAGTATAGGTATGTCTATAGATATAGACAAGCACATCTAGACAAGTAGAAAAGAAATTTATAATGCAGCCATCAGCTATGTCAGATTTAACAGGCAAAATACTGGACATATACCGTTTACGGCCAATAATCAACCGTTTACCGACCGTAGTATTTACGCTAACTTGTCTAGATAAGTGATGTGATAAAACGTAAGTGCAAGAAGTCAGGGAAGCGGGCCCATCCGTCCTATTGCACGAGGTACACGCAAACGGCGCGTCTGCGGTCTCGAGTGAAGCCAAAACCGCAGCGCTCCGAATGAAGAGAGGGGATTCCCCGTCATGATGCAAAAGATACAACGTTTCGGCGGTGCAATGTACACGCCTGCAATTCTTTTCGCATTTTCCGGAATCGTCGTCGGCCTGGGTACGTTGTTTACCACCGAGGCGATCTTTGGCGAGATGGCCACAGCGGGTCATCTTTGGTTTGATTGCTGGAATGTGCTGCTCCAGGGTGGTTGGACGCTCTTTAACCAGATGCCGTTGCTGTTTTGCGTAGCGTTGCCAATCTCGCTCGCGAACAAGCAGAACGCTCGCTGCTGCATGGAGGCTTTGGCCATCTACCTTACCTTCAACTACTTTGTAAGCACAATCTTGGGGCAGTGGGGCCCTGTCTTTGGGGTCGACTACTCTGTCGAGGCGGGCAGCGGTACTGGTCTTGCCACTATCGCAAGCATCAAAACGCTTGATATGGGCATCATGGGCGCGCTTATCATTTCTGGTATCGCCACGATGCTGCATAACAAGTTCTTCGACACCGAACTTCCTGAGTGGCTGGGCGTGTTCTCGGGCTCCGTGTTCATCTATATGATCGGTTTCTTCGTTATGGTTCCGGTCGCTCTTATCGCCTGCCTGGTGTGGCCGCATGTTCAGGCTGCTATCTCCGCCTTCCAGGGATTCATCCTTTCCGCCGGTACGTTTGGCGTGGGTGTCTTTGCTTTCTTCGAGCGCGTGCTGATTCCTACAGGCCTGCACCACTTTATCTATACGCCGTTCTATTATGACAACGCGGCGGTCAACGGCGGCATCTTTGCTGCTTGGGCCAACATCCTGCCCCAACTGGCTGCCGATCCGAGCATTGCTCTTAAGGATGCCGCACCCTGGGCTGCCTATACCTGCCCTGGTTGGACTAAAGTCTTCGGCTCGCTTGGCGTCGCCATTGCGTTCTATATGACCGCCAAACCCGAGCGCAAGCAGCGCGTCAAGGCTCTGCTCATTCCCGTCACCCTTACCGCTATGCTTTGCGGTATTACCGAGCCGCTTGACTTCACCTTCCTGTTCATCGCGCCCGGCCTGTTCGTCGTCCACTGCGTGCTCGGAGCGCTTGGCTGCATGGCTCAAAACCTCCTTGGCGTCGTTGGCATCTTCGACGGCGGCATCATCTCGATGCTCTCGTGGGACTGGCTGCCCCTTTGGGCCGCACACGGTCTGCAGTACGCCATCTCCATCCTTGTCGGTCTGTGCTTTACCGCTCTTTGGGTCGTGGTCTTCCGTTTCCTGATCGTCAAGTTCGACTTTAAGACTCCCGGTCGCGAGGATGATGATGTTGAGGTCGAGCTCAAGTCCAAGGCCGACTACAAGCAAAAGCAGAGCGGTGCTGCTGGCAAATCGGTCGCCCAGAGTAAAGATGATGAGCGCTTGGTGCTTGCCGAGAACATCCTCGATCTGCTCGGTGGCACGGATAACATCATCGATGTAACTAACTGCGCTACCCGTCTGCGCGTTAACGTCAAGGACAAGAGCGTCGTTGCACCCGAGGCTTCCTTCAAGGCGATCGGTACGCATGGTTTGGTGGTCCAAGGTCAGTCAATCCAGGTCATCATCGGCCTTACCGTCCCGCAGGTTCGCGAGAAGTTCGAGAGCCTTCTGAAGTTCGAGAGCCTTCTGTAAACCATCGTCCATCGAAACAATCGGCCTTGCGAGCCGGTATGCACCGCAAGGCCGATTCTAGAGATAAAAAACTCCACTTCTAGGTAACAATTCCAAACCGCGCAAGGCCGCGTGCGGGGATGGATTGAGCAAGCGGCCAGAATGAGGAGGACATCATGTCCAAGAAAAACTATGCCGTGACCATTGCCGGCGGTGGCTCTACCTTCACCCCGGGCATCGCTCTGATGCTGCTTGAGGAGCGCGACCGCTTCCCGGTCAACAAGGTGACCTTCTACGACAACAACGCCGAGCGCCAGGAGATCGTGGCAAAGGCCTGCGAGATCTACTTCCACGAGAACGCCCCCGAGGTTGAGTTCAACTACACCACCGACCCCGAGACCGCTTTTACCGGTACTGACTTTGTCCTCGCTCACATCCGCGTTGGCCTGTACGCTATGCGTGAGCTCGACGAGAAGATTCCTCTCAAGTACGGCTGCGTTGGTCAAGAGACCTGCGGTGCCGGCGGTATCGCCTACGGCATGCGCTCCATCGGCGGCGTCATCGAGATCCTGGACTACATGGAGAAGTACAGCCCCAACGCCTGGATGCTCAACTACTCCAACCCCGCGGCTATTGTCGCAGAGGCTTGCCGCGTGCTGCGCCCCAACAGCCGCATCATCAACATCTGCGACATGCCGATCGACCTCATGGATAAGATGAGCCGTATGTGCGGCATCAAGGATCGTCGCGAGCTGCAGTACAGCTACTACGGCCTCAACCACTTTGGTTGGTGGAGCAAGATCTACGACAAGGAGGGTAACGACCTCATGCCGCAGATCAAGGAGCACATGGCAAAGAACGGCTACTTGGACGGCATTGAGCACGAGGCCGGTAAGGAGCAGCACGTCGAGGAGAGCTGGATTCACACCTTCGGCAAGGCCAAGGATGTCTATGCTGTCGATCCCGAGACGATTCCCAACACCTACCTCAAGTACTACCTGTACCCGGACTATGTTGTCGAGACGTCTGACCCCAACTACACTCGCGCCAATGAGGTTATGGACGGCCGCGAGAAGAAGGTCTTTGGCGCTTGCCGCGACATCATCGCCAAGGGTACTGCCAAGGACGGCGGCTTTGAGCCCGACGTACACGCCAACTACATCGTCGACCTTGCCTGCGCGCTGGCCGAGAACACGCTCGAGCGCTTCCTGCTGATCGTCCCCAACGATGGTGCTGTGCCCAACTTCGACCCGACGGCCATGGTCGAGGTGCCTTGCATCGTTGGCTCCAACGGCTTTGAGAAGATCTGCCAGGGCCCGATCCCGCAGTTCCAGAAGGGCCTGATGGAGCAGCAGGTTTCCGTTGAGAAGCTCGTTGTCCAGGCTTGGGTCGAGGGCAGCTATCAGAAGCTCTGGCAGGCGCTCACGCTCTCCAAGACCATTCCTTCGGCGAGTGTTGCCAAGCAGATCCTGGACGAGCTCATCGAGGCCAACAAGGATTTCTGGCCTGAGCTTAAGTAAGGACTACTGTCTCGAACCCTCACGCATCTCTGCTTCATTTGCGCCGCCGCGGTGTCCGGATTCGCCCGGATGCTGCGGCGGCGCTATACTTATACGGTTTGAAGTACCTGTACCAAAAGGAGCTGTCGTGTCCCTTTCCATCGGTATCGTGGGCCTGCCCAACGTGGGCAAGTCGACGCTGTTCACCGCGCTTACCAAAAAGACTGGCCTTGCCGCCAACTACCCGTTTGCCACGATCGACCCCAACGTGGGTATCGTCGACGTGCCCGATAGCCGCTTGCAAAAGCTTGCCGACATCGTTAACCCGGGTCGTATTGTGCCGGCGACGGTCGAGTTCGTCGACATCGCAGGTCTGGTGAAGGGCGCTAACGAGGGCGAGGGCCTGGGCAACCAGTTCCTGGCCAACATTCGCGAGACCGACGCCATCTGCGAGGTCGTGCGCTACTTTAAGGACCCCAACGTCATGCGTGAGGTGGGCCGCACGGGCGAGTTCGTCGATCCCGCCGGCGATGCCGACACCATCATGACCGAGCTCATCCTGGCCGATATGGGCACGCTCGAGAAGCAGCTGCCTAAGCTCGAGAAGGAGGCCAAGCGCGACAAGGAACTCATGCCCAAGTTCGAGGTCGCCAAGCGCCTGCTCGCTTGGCTCAACGAGGGCAAGCGCGCCGCGTCCATGGAGATGACCGATGAGGAGCGTGCCGCCGCCAAGGGGCTGTTCCTGCTCACCATGAAGCCCATCCTGTATGTGGCCAACGTGGACGAGGATATGCTCAACGACGACCTGGCGCCGATCGATGGCGTCAAGCCGTTGCCCATCTGCGCCAAGATCGAGGCCGAGCTTTCCGAGCTCGATCCCGAGGACGCCGCCGACTACCTGGAGAGCCTGGGCCTGGAGCAGCCCGGTCTGGACGTGCTCGCGCAGGCAGCCTACAAGCTGCTCGGTCTGCAGTCGTTCTTTACGGCTGGCGAGATGGAGGTCAAGGCCTGGACGGTGCGTCAGGGTGCGACCGCCCCGCAGGCCGCCGGCGTGATCCACACCGACTTTGAGCGCGGCTTTATTAAGGCCGAGGTCATTGGCTACGACGACTACATCGAGCTCGGTGGCGAGCAGGGCGCCAAGGCCGCCGGCAAGCTGCGTATTGAGGGCAAGGACTATGTCATGGCCGATGGCGACGTCGTGCACTTCCGCTTTAACGTGTAAGGACGACGTGCATGTTTAAATATGGCAAAAAAGCCGGCTACATGGGCATCGCGCTGCTGGTGCTTGCGGTGATTCCGTTGGTGGTAGCGGCGTGTGTCCTTCCTAACATCGGCTCCGAGGTGGCAACGAAGTTTAATGCCGCCGGCGAGGTAACGCGTTGGGGCAAGAGCTACGAGTTGCTGGCACTGCCGGTGCTCAACCTATTGCTGAGCGTGGCGACGTACTTTACGGCAGGACGCCAGGCTAAAAACAATGATGACTCCGCCGCCATGGCACGCATCGTGTGCGAGCGCTACCTGCGCAACGGTTGCATCACGGGTGTGTTTCTCAACGTGATCAACGTTTACTTTATGTACTCGGCGATTACCGGAACGGGCTTTGGCTTTGGTTTCTAGCTTGTCCCTTTAGGCAACGAGCCTGCACACATATTCAATGGCTGCTGCGAGGCCGCCGCTCGATCGTGGTTGAAAGACTACATCGGCGGCGGCTTCGTTTTCGTATCCGGCGCCGCGAAGGGCGAGTGCGATACCGGCTTCTAAAAGGAGCGGCAGGCCGCGCTGACTGGTTGCGATTACGGCAGCCTGATTGAGCGAGCAGCTGTGCGTTTGGCATTGAACAGCAAGTTCACCTTGCGCCGGGCAAGGGACCAGAACGGCGGCGACGCGACTTGATAGCAATGCAAATGCTGTGCGCTCATCGGGCGAAAGGCATTCTGCTTCAACGACGACGAGCTTGGGCGGTGCGCTGTTTGTGCGAAGCGTGGCTCGGTACATGCGGACCGAAGAACCCGACATAGAAAACTCCTGTGTATTCGGCAAAACGTAAACTATAGTTTACGTTTATGTTCGGCTCCATTTCAAACTCGTCTGCATGGACGAACGTGCGAAACAGATTCTTGGCAGGCGGGTCGAAGAGACACGCAGGGACCTTGGTATCTCCAAGGTTGATTTTTGTGTGGCGACAGGAATCAGCCGACCCTACCTCGACCGAATCGAAGATGGGACGGCAAATTTCACGCTCAAAGTTCTATTTAAGATCGCGCCCGCACTCGGTATGACGGTGTCAGAGCTTCTCGAGGGTATCGAATAGGGCGTTCCCCCGCCGTATTTGATGCTCTTTGGGCGGGTCCCCCTGGTTGCGATGTGCAAAATCGCGAGTATTCAGCACCAGTTCGGCCGTAGATGGTAGCTCGAGCGGCTGGCTTTGCCTTTTTGACAGTAGATAATCCACACGCTAAATAAAAATGAGGAATAAATATTTACTAGACGGCCCCTTCGTCCTAAAAGTTCGTCTAACAATCGGCCGATTCTATGCCTCCGGCGGAGAAATTGCAGAATACTCCGATTTTTGCACGGCCCGAGGGGGACCACCTGTCGTTTAAGGTTGCGATAAGTGGAGCTGCCTTAGAGATTACGCCATCGGGATACGGTCGTGGTTGACTTGGCTGTAGAACAGGCGCTGAATCTCGGCCGCATCGCGCGACTGGCCGAGTGCCCACATGGTCTTGGCCACGAGCGTCTCGGTAGTCATGTCGTCGCCGCGCAGAATGCCCGGATGATCGGCGTAAGCACGGCCGACCTCATAAACACCCAGATCGAGTCCCTCTTCGGGGACCTGTGTGGTCATAACGACGGTGCGGCCCGAATCGACCCAGCGGAAAATTGCCTCTTGGAATGACTCGCCGGACTCGCCAAATTCGGGAATACCGCCAATGCCAAAGGTCTCCAGGATTACAGCATCGTAGCTATCGGCAAGGGCATCGAGGATGCCCGGGTTTACGCCGGGCGTAAGCTTGAGTACAAACACGCGCGGGTCGATGCTGTCGTAGAAACGAACCGGGTTTCCGCCCTGATGGGTGCCGTGGAGCCCGTTGCGCACGATGCGGTCGTTGCGGATGTAGGCAATGGGCGGATAGTTGACGCTAATGAACGCGTTAAAGCTCATGGTGCGCTGTTTGCGGGCGCGCGTGCCGGCAATGGCTACGCCGCCAAACACGATCGAAACGTCGTGCGAATGCTCGTCGAGCGCATAGAGCAGGCTCTGGTACAGGTTGAGCTTGGCGTCGGTAAAGGGATTGCCCATGGGCTTTTGCGAGCCGGTGAGCACGATAGGCTTGGGGCTGTCCTGAATCAGATAGGAAAGCGCCGCCGCGGTGTAGCTCATGGTGTCCGTGCCGTGCAGAATTACGAAGCCGTCGTGATCGGCATAGCCTTTGACGATGACATCGCGGATACGCATCCAGTCGCTCGGGCGCATATTGGTGCTGTCGATGTTCATGGGCTGCACGACGTCGAGCTCGCAGAGGCCCGAGATCTCGGGGACGCTCTGGGCGAGCTCCTCACCGGTCAGGGCGGGGGAGAGGCCGTTGCCGTCCTCGGTCGATGCGATGGTGCCGCCCGTGGCGATGAGAAGGATGCGCTTCATGCTGGTATTCCTATCGTATTTGCCGCCGCAGAGGCGGAGTCGTTCGGCAGTATTGTGGCACAGGGCGTCCAATGTTCAAACGTATTACATCATCTGTAACGTTTGGTAATACTTCAATTGTCGTCAAATAGGGGCCCAGGTCGTGCGTTTGCCGTGCGCTGATGGCTGCGAGGGGCGAGAAACCCCATATAACGTGTACACTATGGAGGTTATTTTCGTTCATTCACGCGGGTGAGCACCGGCTCCCCGCCAACAAGAGGGGATACCATGGATCAAAAGGCTTCCGCAAAGGTCCTCGTACTCGACTTTGGTGCGCAGTACGGTCAGCTCATTGCCCGTCGCGTCCGCGACCTCAACGTGTATTCCGAGATTGTTCCCTGCGACATATCGGCCGATGAGATTCGCGAGATGAACGCCTCTGCGCTCATCCTTTCCGGCGGTCCGGCCTCCGTGTACGCCGAGGACGCTCCGTCCATCGACCCCGCCATCTTTGACCTGGGCCTTCCCGTCCTGGGCTTTTGCTACGGCCATCAGATTACGGCCGTGACGCTCGGCGGCAAGGTCGGCCACTCCGAGGTGGGCGAGTACGGCCGCGCTACCATCACACGCACGGCTGGCGCCAAGCTCTTTAACTCCACGCCCATGGAGCAGACCGTGTGGATGAGCCATCGCGATGCCGTCTCCGAGGTGCCCGAGGGCTTTACCGTTACCGCCAGCACTGACGTGTGCCCGGTTGCCGCCATGGAGTGCGTTGAGCGCAAGATCTTCACCACGCAGTTCCACCCCGAGGTCAAGCATTCCGAGTACGGTCAGCAGCTGCTGAGCAACTTCCTGTTTGAGATCTGCGGCCTGGAGCCCAACTGGAGCATGGACAACCTGGTCGAGACCATGACGGCCGAGTTCCGCGAGAAGGTTGGTGACGACCGCGTGATTCTGGCCCTGTCCGGCGGCGTCGACTCCTCCGTCGTGGCTGCGCTGGGCGCTCGCGCCGTGGGCAAGCAGATGACCTGTGTGTTCATCAACCACGGCCTGCTGCGCAAGGGCGAGCCCGAGCAGGTGGAGGAGGTCTTCACCAAGCAGTTCGATGTCGACTTTATCCACGTCCACGCCGAGGACCGTTATGCCGAGCTTCTGGCCGGCGTGACCGAGCCCGAGGAGAAGCGCCGCATTATCGGTACGCAGTTCTGGAAAGAGTTCTTCGCCGTGGCGCAGCAGCTCGAGACCGATGGCAAGCCGGTCAAGTACCTGGCTCAGGGCACCATCTACCCCGACATCATCGAGTCCGGCGCTCGCAAGACGGGCGGCAAGACGGCCACCATCAAGAGCCACCACAACCTGATTCCGTTCCCCGAGGGCGTGCACTTCGACCTTATCGAGCCGCTCGACCACTTCTTTAAGGACGAGGTCCGCGCACTTGGTCTGGCGCTCGGCCTGCCGGGTCACATCGTGTTCCGCCAGCCCTTCCCGGGCCCGGGCCTTGCCATCCGCATCATCGGCGCGGTCGACAAGGAGAAGCTCGAGATCCTCAAGAATGCCGACGCTATCGTGCGCGAGGAGCTCGACGCCTACAACCAGCGCCTGTTTGAGCAGACCGGCGAGCGCAACTCCGAGCACAGCTGCTGGCAGTATTTCGCGGTCCTGCCCGACATTAAGTCCGTCGGCGTTATGGGCGACGAGCGCACCTATCAGCGCCCGATCATCCTGCGTGCCGTCGAGTCCAGCGATGCCATGACCGCCGACTGGGCCAAGCTGCCCTACGACGTGCTGGCTCGCATCTCCGGCCGCATCGTGGCCGAGGTTCCCGGCGCCAACCGCGTGTGCTACGACATTACGTCCAAGCCGCCCGCGACGATCGAGTGGGAGTAGGCTGATAGGGTTCTGACCTGCACTTTTGAGTGCCGCACTGTGCCGCTGAGTTTCGTTTCGCACGAGGGTCACGGCAAAGCCGCCAGCGACGGCGGTGAGTAAATACGATAATCGAGCCTCCGTTCCAGTGCTGGGACGGAGGCTATTTCTTTGCCTTTTTACTCCCTTTCACCTGCGATTTTGCCATTTACTCCCTGTGTTTCAAGACGGCAAGGCGCGGGGCGGTATTCGGGGGAATGGGAGTAAGAATTTATCCCAAGTGAGTAGACGCGCGATTTTTGTCCCCGATAACGAAAAGGGGCCGTTTCGGGCCCCGTGAAACTCAAATCGAACTCAATCGGCTTTTCGGCGGTCTTCTCACAGCGTTTCCCCAGGTGGTTAATGGGGAGTAAAGAATCTCGCCATCTCAATGAAAACTGGAGTAGCCAGGGGAAATGCCTTGGCGTACTGCTGTGTGCCGCCGTGTAAGCCACCGCGTCATTTACTCCCCATTTACGCTTGAAATGCCTTGGCATGCAATAGGGAGTAAAAACTCAGCATACTCAGGTGTGAGCGGAGCTCACCGCCTAGCTTGGCGTCCTGATTCGATTGCGTTGATTGCGAAATGCGGAGAGCCGCTACAGCGAGGCTTTCCAGTCCTCGTACTCGGCAGCGTCGATCTTGCCGTTTTCGAGCTGCGCGCGCTTCTCTGCCCACAGTTCGATCGCCATCGCGGCTTTGGGCGCGTGCGGCGCCTTGGGGTTCAGGGAGAGGCCCGTGCCGTCGGCTGCGGGCACGATGCCGAAGGAGTCCTCGAGCCGCACGAGCAGCGACATGAGGTCGCCCGCAGTCTCGACGCCGTAATCCTTGAGGGCGTTGACGGACACGCCGAGCGCCGCGGAGATGGACTCGAGCAGCTCGGGCTTGACGGCGCGGATGCCGCTCTCGTAGTGGCGCACGGCCCCCTCGGTCAGCCCGACGGCCTCGGCGAGCTGCGCCTGCGTCATGCCGCGCGACTTGCGGTACCGCCTTATGTTCTCGCCTACGGACATGAGCCCTCCTCCTGGAATTACGTACCAGCACATCTTATCAGCGTACGCAAATGTACGCAATTCTATTGACAGTACGGATTCGTACGTTTACTCTGAATCTGTAAATCGTACGTATCCGTACGCCATTGATTGGAGGAGCCATGGACGAGAAGGTGGCGAAGACGCCGAGGCCGCACATGCTGGACGCCGACGAGGTCGCGGAGCTGCTGAGGATCAAGAAAGGCAGCGCCTACGAGGTGATCAGGAAGATAAACGCCGAGCAGGAGGCGCGCGGGCGCGTGGTTATCCGCGGGCGCGTTCGAAGCGACGTCTTCGACGCCCTGTACTTCCCGGAGGTGGACTGACATGCCCGTGTACAAGGATGGCAACAACGGCACCTTCTACGTGCAGTGCTACTACCGTGACGCCCGCGGCTCGAAGCGCCACAAGACGAAGCGCGGCTTCTCCTCCGAGGTGGAGGCCGCCGTGTGGGAAGGCCAGTTCAAGAGCCTTAACGGCGGGGCCATGGACATGACGTTCTCCGAGTTCGTCGAGGTGTACGCCTCAGAGGTGAGGCCGCGCATACGCGAGCACACGTGGATCACCAAGGAGTACATCATCAACGACAAGCTCGTGCCGTTCTTCGGAGATATGCGCATGTGCGACGTGAGGCCGATCGACGTCATCAGGTGGCAAAACGAGCTCACCGAGCACCGGGACGCCGACGGGAAGCCCTGGGCGCCGACGTACCTTCGCACGGTGAACAACCAGCTCAACGCCATCTTCAACCACGCAGAGCGCTACTACGGCCTCACCGACAACCCGGTGCGCAGGGTCGACAAGATAGGCTCGAAGAAGGGCGGCGAGATGCAGTTCTGGACCAAGGACGAGTACCTGAGGTTCAGCGAGGCAGTCATGGACAAACCCCTTTCGTTCCACGCCTTCGAGCTGCTCTACTGGACGGGCATCCGCTGCGGCGAGCTCCTGGCGCTCACGCCGTCCGACTTCATGCTGGATAGCTCGCGGCTGCGCATCAACAAGTCGTACCAGAGCCTCCACGGCGTGGATACCGTGACCGACCCCAAGACGCCCAAGTCGGTGCGCACGATCGTCATGCCCGCCTTCCTGCGCGACGAGATGGCGGACTTCATCGAGATGCGCGACGACGTCGCTCCCGACGAGCGCCTGTTCGCCGTGACCAAGCACTTCCTGGCCCACGAGATGGAGCGCGGGTGCAAGGCGTCGGGTGTGAAGCGCATCCGCATACACGACATACGTCACAGCCATGTGAGCCTGCTGATTGAGATGGGCTTCTCCGCGTTGGCAATCGCCGAGCGCATGGGCCACGAGGCGGTGGACATCACCTACCGCTACGCGCACCTGTTCCCCACGAAGCAGGACGAGATGGCCGCCGCCCTTGACGGGGCGAGGGGGTGAGCAAGATGCCGTGCGAGAACAGCGCCCGCAAGCGCAGCAAGACGATGGCGTTCCGCTGCACGCCCGAGGAGCGCAAGATTATATGCGAGATGGCAGCCTGGAGCGGCATGAGCAGGCAGGACTACATCATCGCCAAGCTCACCGATACCCAAGTTGAGGTGAGGCCCTCTGTGAGCGTTCAGAAGGCGCTGAAGGGCTCGATGGCGGCGTTGGCCAAGGAGGTCCGGCTGGCGGCCTCCTACGGCGAGCTGAGCGAGTCCCTGCAGCAGAGGATCGAGCTGGTGATGAGGTTCTTTCTGGCTCTCGGCGAGGGGGTTGGCGATTCGATATCTTCTGAACCGCGGCAGCAGCTCGCATCTTCAGAAGAGCCAGAGACAACCGTCATGGATGCAGAATCCAACACCGCAAGCATCTTCGGAATGGGACGCGGTTGACGACTAAAGCCCCAGTTCGGCGATTAGTTTCTTCATGGCGAGAGCCCACTCGAGCTGCTCCGATATGAATCCCGGCCAGGCGGTCTCGTTGTCCTTAATCTTGCAGCCGTCTTTGTAGAAACGAAGCCCCGACGCCTTCTTGGCATCAAAAGGCGTGGCTGCAAGGCCGAGTCGCTCTTCAAACAACTTGGCGTTGTCGATGGCCTTGCGGCCGATTTCCTTGTCGTCGGGCACGTAGAACTCGATGCCAATGCGGCCGCGCTGCGTGTCTATAAGCAGGCCGATGTGATAGGCGGACGTGTCGCAGCGCAACGTGGTCCAGTGGTTTTTCGAGGGCTTCTGCGGGTTGAAAACCTTCAAAAACTCGGGAGTCGCCTGGGCCACCTCGCGATATTTGGTCCAGTACGATAGCTTGACGCGTTCGGTCTCTGAGAGGCCCTCGCTGAGCTTGATCGCCTTCGTCCACTCGTTGGGCTGCTCGACCACGGAGAAGCGCGGCGCGGGCAGGGAGTCTCCGATGGACCACAGTTCTACCTCCACCAGGAAGAACCCGAAGTCGCTGTCGGTGTGCTGGTTGAGCCACTCGATGGCCTGACGGTGCTCGTCGCGTGCGCGGGCCACCACCCATATGACGACCTCGGCGCCCTTGCCGGCGGCGTAGGTGATTACTTTGCCTAGGTGGTCGTGGTTGGTGTCCTCGAGCTGGTTCTCGATTATCACCTTGCGCCCGGTGCCGGCTTCCTGCGCATAGATGTCGACGTTGAACGAGCCCACCGACGACTCGGTCTCTATAAGCTCGAGCTCGATGCCGACTGCCGAGCTCAGCATGGCAAGGTTGGGCTCCTCGGAGAGCCACTTGGTGAAGTCGAGTGCCTCGTGCGGCCACACGTCGCGCAGATCGACTTTCTTCAGCTTGTCGAGATTGTATTTCATCGTTCTCCTATCGAGAGCTATCGTCTACGAACGTTGTTTTCCAAGAGGCTAACCGACAGCCTGCCTTCTATAAGCAGCTTATGGATAAGGTTCTTGCCGTGGTCTTTGTTGTCCAGCGTGAGGCCGTAGGCCGTAAGCAGGCGAATCACCTTTTCCATCATATCATTTCTGGCGCAATTTTCATCCTGCATGCAGCCGCTCGGTAGCTTATGGGGCCTGAAATAAAAAACGAGGCGCGTATCCCCCTCATACAACTTTACGGAGTCGAATATAGCTTGGAAGTATGAGTAGTCTGCTTCACCGAGGGAGTGACCGTAGAATTTGATCATCTTGGTTCCATCAGCCATGGGAACGCCGGGGGTTGGAACATGAACGAGTTTTCCAACGTTAGGGAGATTGAGTGCCATGAGTCTGTAGGTTTTGGTGAATGGAACAGCCATGGGGTTGTCCATCCTATCCGTTCCATCGATTCCGAAGACAATCTCTCCACCAAGCCTTCCGTGGATATTGACGTACTCCGTACCATGTTTGTCGGAACGAAATTGGTTGATAGCTCTTGTGTAGTTGAAGCTGAGGATGCTTTCCTCCACGGCGTATTTATCTTTTGAAGGCCTTTGGTCAAGGATGATTTCCGACATCAATTTGCCGGCTTTTTCCTTGTAATCCTTCGAGGTCTCGACTTCATGCGAAAGATACCTATCGAAGTCTGATTCCAGCTTGGCCAGGTCCTCACGTGTTATCTGAAGCAGGTTCTCTGAGTTCCAGGGCCCATGGTGCGGATAGCGCATTTCTAAAAAAAGGGGCTCTTCGGTGGTTTCTGTGGGAGAGATTCCGGCATAGGCC
>UMHL01006970.1_pt1 | contig 44123 bp, 44 predicted proteins | sample 1965551 | NCBI WGS metagenome assembly UMHL01 (sample SAMEA4836100, study PRJEB28245) | human gut metagenome | biome: gut microbiome; material: fecal sample | place: Denmark | collected 2008 | reverse complement strand
GCCAGCTTCAGGGCGCAGGAGAAGTCCACCATCAGCACCGACAGGGCTCGTGCCACATTCCGGGTGAGGGCAAAGCTGATGAGGCTCCCGGCGAAGGTATAGGGCACCAGCTTATCCGCCAGATTGGCGGCCTTGCTCTCAGCCTCCGACTTCATCTGCTCCGACTGCTCGATCATGTGAACGATCTGGTCATAGCGGCTCTGGCCGGAGGCTTGCTTTACCTCCAGCACACATTCGCCCTCCTCTACCACAGTGCCGGCATAGACCGCGCCGCCGGGGCGCTTGGGTACCGGGATGGATTCTCCGGTGAGGGACGCCTGGTTGACAGTGACCTCCCCCTCCAGCACCAGACCATCCACGGGGATGATGCCGCCGGCGCGGACGACTACTGCATCCCCCGGCTGGATCTGGGACACAGGAACCAGCACTTCGCCTTGGGCTGTGCGCAGCCAGACCCGGTCCACATTCAGCGACATGCACCGGGCCAGATCCGCCACAGATTTCTTCCTTGTCCACTCCTCCAGCAGCTCGCCCACCTCCAGCAGAAACATGACCATTCCGGCGGTTCCGAAGTCCCTTCTGCAGGCAGAAATGGAAATAGACAGGGCATCCAGCAGCTCCACCTTGATGCGGCGGCGCAGCAGGCAGCGCAGTCCTCTCCGCACAAAGGGGATCATGTGCCAGAGAATGCGGGCAATCCGCAATGGAGACGGGAGAAACAGGGTGCAGGCGGCCTTGCACACCACCTTTGCCACCAGCTTCTCCTCAAATTCCCGGTTCAGCGCCCGGCTGCTGTGGGCGGGCAGCGCGGTGGTCCGCTCCGCCTCCTGCCAGGAAAAATGCCGAATTTCGTTCAGCACGGCTTGGCGAGTCCCATCGTAGTACAGGATGACGCAGCAGGTTCGCTCATGGACGGTTACCTGGCGGGCCCAGGGTTTTCCTTGGAGCCAAGCTTCCAGCAGATCCGCCTGAGCGAGCGTCATCTGTTTTTGTCGCAGCTGGAGGCGGATGCGGCCCCGGCTTTCGTGCAATATGGTTGCGTTCATAGGTTCCTCCTTCACGAAAAGAGGGAGCCGCTGGCGGCTCCCTCTGGGTCAATCAGGCTTCTTCGCTCTCCAGATTGGCAGCGGCGGCTTCCTCCGCTTCCTTCGCAGCCCGGTCCTCATTCAGCTCCTTGGCGGAGGCCAGAATGTCCGCGGCGTTTTCCTGCACCGTGGTCACAGTCCCCATGACCGAGTCCTTCATCCGCAGGCCGGCGGCCGTGACATGGACATAGGCTTTCTTGGCGTCCTTGCTGGACAGCAGCTTGATGCCAAAAGAACCAAACAACGCACCACCTGCAAAGCAGGCAAGTTTCGTATAAACGCTCATTGTGATCCTTCCTTTCCCTTATTTCCGTTTGTAGCCGGTGACCATGACCATAATCATGCAGATCACAGCGCCCCACGCCCAAAAACGATGCTGTTTCATCGCTGTCACTCCTTTGAATGCTTTGGAATGTCTGATTATTGTAGCAGAAAAGGTGGGTGTTTGTCGCTGTCAAAACGGACGCAGAGTTGCGGTTTCCGACATTTTTCTGTACTGGCCGGGAGTCATGCCATACTCCCGCTTGAACGCTGCGTTGAACTGGCTCATACCCTCATACCCCACAGCCTGCGCAATTTGCTGAATGGGCATCCGGGTGGTGCAGATCAGCTCCTGTGCCCGACGGAGGCGCTGTTGAACCAAAAAGCTGTGAATCGGCATGCCATAGGCGCGGCGGAACCCTTCTTTCAAGAAGGTCGGGGAAAGGGAAAACTGTTTGCAGAGGAACGCAATGGTGAGCTTATCAGACAGATGCGTCTGGATGTATGCCTTGACTTCCAACAGACTGTGGGATACTGGGCAGCCTGAGCTGGAGAAAGATTCGTCCGATTCAGATACCTCGGTGCAGAGCAGATACAGCAGTTCCACCGACTTGAAAACAGAGTAGCGTTCCTGCTCCAGCTCGGACAGATAGCGAACCGTTTCAAAAAATGACTGCGTCCAAGGTGTGCCGCACAGGGCCATGCAGCCGTTCCTCGCCGTCATCTTCTCCTTGACGATCCTGGTGTCCAACCTCATCCCCAGGGTGGAGCAGACCGTCACAAGGCTTTCTTTTGCGGCTTTGGCGTCTACGGCGATCAAAATGCCGCCCAGATTTCCGCTATACTGACACGAGCGGAGAGCGGAGCTGTCGGAGAGGAGGAAAATGGCCGGAGCCTCCACCGTGTAGGAAGTCCCCTGTAATGGCCGGACGGCAAGGCGGCCGGTCAAACAGAACAGCACCTCAAACTGGAGCGGTGCGCCGCACACTGGGACAGACCGCAGAGGTTCCTGCTCCGGCTCCGGCAGGGAAAATCGGCAGATCTGCACCCCCGGCATACCGTGGCCCCAGCGGCCCGTGCCGGAGCCCTGCCTCAATAAGTATTCTTTCAGCATATTTCTCACGACCTGTTTCTCTGGGTTCGAAATTGGTTTTACCCATGCTGACCGGGGAACCAGAGAGAAGGCAGGAGACAAGCGCCTCCTGCCTTCTGCGGTGCTTTTGTCAGGCCAGTGACGCGCCCAGCTCGCGGCAGGCCGCCAGAGCGTCATCGTCCGGAGCCTCGTTGCAGATCACGCTTTCGCAGGCCAGATTGGCGCCGTCGTCGTTGCAGCGGGACTCCCAGCTGCGCATCCATTCGCCGTCGCCCCAGCCGTAGGAGCCAAACAGAGCGATGTTCTTCCCGCTCAGCCTGCCCTCACAGGCGGTGAACATGGGCTCGAACTCGCTCTCCTCCAGCTGCTCCGACCCCATGGAGGGGCAGCCAAAGGCGATGGCGGAATACTCGCCGACCTGCTCCGGCGAGAACTCTGCGGCGGTAATCACAGACACCTCAGCGCCTTTGCCCTTGGCGCCTTCGGCCACCGCCATTGCCATGGCCTCGGTGTTTCCCGTGCCGCTCCAATACACAACTGCAACTTTACTCATAAGACTCAACGACCTTTCTTTCTGGATTTGTTATGGTAGAAACATCAACCAGCCACGGTGAGCTGCTCGATGGATTTCCCTTGCTGCCACTGCCGAGAGTAGATTTTGCTGCACATCTCGTATTTTTCAAAGATGCTTCTGGCGGCCTGCTCGTCGCCGTAGACCTTCCAGCAGCCCACGCACTTGTGATTGCACGCCCGATTGCAGATAAAGCCCAGCACATCCTCCGGCGGATAGCTCAAAAACAGTCCGATCTCATGGGGAAATTCCCCCTCGCTCCGGAGCCGGTGGATCAGGTGGACCACACAGCCATTGAGATTTTCCGGCACATAGCCGTATTTGAGAAGCAATGCTCTGGCGCGGTGATCGGTCAGATCGCTCTCCAGCGCATTGGGCCGGTAGGCGTAGATCAAAGCGCGGCCTTTGCGAACCCGGAGCGGCAGAACGCGGATGCCCTTGGGCACCAGTTTCTTGTTCAGCCGGCACAAGTCTCGCGTCAGATCCTTCCGGCTGGGGCAGGCGCAGGAAAAGAGGTTTCCCGTCTTGATCCCGGCCAGGGTGGGAGAACAATGGCGAATCAGCAGATCCTCTGACATAGGCGTTTCCCTCACAAAATCATGTCCATGCGAAGACTGTACGGCGAAATAAAAAACTGACAGTAAATGTAGTTAGCGTTCGCTAACCAATGCGTTAAATATATAGCCGCCGCCTTTTAGTTTGCGGTAGCTAACTAACGCAATTATATACAGGACAAATTCGCTTGTCAAGAGGACGGATGGATTTTGTTGACAGAAAAAATGGCGCTTGTCGGACGCCTGTGTTATAATAAGCAAAACGCCCGTTTTTTGGAGGTTCCTATGGCGATTCACGAGTCTGGCCAGATGTATCTGGAAACCATCTATATTCTTTCACAGAACAGCACCTTCGTTCGAGCTATCGATGTGGGAGCGCAGTTGGGCTTTACCAAGCCCAGCGTCAGCAGAGCCATGTCCATTCTGAAAAAGGACGGATATGTGAATGTGGATGCTGACGGTGCGATCACCCTGACGGAGACCGGGCTTGCCATTGCTAAGACGATGTACACCCGCCACACGGTGTTGAGCCAGATGCTGATGGAATTAGGCGTGGACGAAGAGACTGCGACCGAAGATGCCTGCCGGATCGAGCATGTGATCAGCGAAAAATCCTTTGCGGCGGTGCAGGCGCACTTGGAGCAGGTAACGAAAATGCGGGAAGATGCGCACGGGCAATGAGCCTATGCAAATTTGGCGGACTTTGCTATCGAGCGGCAACGCGATAAGTGAATACCTGCCATTTGGCACGGAATATCAAATGAGGTGGAGCCTTGATATGGCCTCCACCTCATTTTATGTGATCTGCGCTTTTGAATCAGGAGCGGCCTGCTGCTTGGGCTTTGTGTGAGTTCACCGCCAAGCGCACCTGCTCCATAGTTCCAACCGCTCACGACAGATCGCTTTTATGTGGCTGCTGTCTTTTCAAAATCTTTCGGGCGGCTTTTTTGATGTTATGGCACACGCCGAGAACAGCGATGCAGAATAGCAAAGCCGCTAATCCATATCCAAATGACTGCATTGCCATGTTCATATTCAAGCCCCTTTTCTGACCGCTGCCGCCAATGAACTCAACCGAATAGTCCTCTTTTTTTATACGGCTCTTTCTGGATCGCTCCGACCTCATACCCCGTGCCGCGAATGGCGTTCATGAGCACCTCCGTGTCCAGCTCTGTTTCAGAGAGGATCACGGTCTGGTTTTTGCTCCGGGAAGAACTCACCTTTTTGACCGGGCAGGCTTTGCGCACAGCGTCATTGACATGGGCCTCGCACATCCCGCACATCATTCCATTGACTTCCACTGTGTACTTCCACATGTTCTCTCACTCCTTCTTGACTTTTGGATCATCGAGCTGCGCGGACCGGAAGGTGGTCTGCCGTGCCGCGCTCCGTTCATCGGGGATCTTCCTGGCCATCAGACAGCACAGCGGCGCCAACGAACTTCCGAGAAGTGGATGGCGAACGATGGAATAGCCGCGCTCGGACAGGTATGCCATCAGCTCCCCGGCAGTCCAGACATGATACACCCGAAAGCCTGAAAGCCCCATGAACCAGAGCCGGAGTCTGGCGCGTCGGCTTTTGCCCCAGACAAAGGTGGGGGCGAACAGCCATCCCCCCGGCTTCAGAACCCGCCAGGCTTCCGCCAGAGCTTTTTCCGGGTGAGGCATGACATGGAGGGCGTTGGAGATTACGACTGCATCGAAGCTCTCCGGGCCGTAGGGCAGCTTGGTAGCGTCCTGGACGGAGAAATGGAGCCGGGACGAATGCACCTGCTTTTTGGCCTGATGGATCATTTCAGCTGAAAAGTCGGTTGCCTCCCAGCTCCGGACACATGGAGACAGCGGCACGGACAGCTGGCCTGTTCCGCAGGCCAACTCCAGCACATCCATGTCCCGTTTCAGAAAAGGACGCATTGCTTTGCAGATCTGCTGATAGGTCGCCTGAGAGCGGCGCATGAAGCCGGCGTAATGCCGTGAAAACCGCTCCCAAAACTGCTTGTTGTCATCCATACAGTATGGTCACCTCAATAACGGTTAGTGTTTGCTAACTACATCATACTCTTTGTCGCATGAAATTGCAAGCTGCTGCCATAACATCTTTCTATCAGCGGATGGCCAACACTCCAAACGAAACGACGGCGTTATATCCTCTAAGCTGATAGCCTTGTTATCACCGGACTGCCGTGTGAAAGCCGTTTGCTATGATTGATTGCGCTGGAAAGAAAGCATGATCTGATCCGAAAATAGCTTGACTGGTTAGCGATAGCTAACTATAATCAAACATAGGGTACTACACCTTTTGAGGAGGGACTATGGAGAAGTATAAAATCGAGAAGGACTCCGTGCAGGAGACTCTCATCATCCCGTTGTATGGCCGGCGGCTTTGCTCACAGCGGTTCCCTGGCCTTTATCAGGACTCAACGGCGGCAATGCTGATGGAAAAGGTGGACTACGACTTTTCTCCTTTGGAGCGGCAGGCAAACAGTCTGATGCAGACCTTCGGTGCGCTGGAGGTGGCCATGCGCCAAAACGACCTCGCCTGGGAGGTGCGGGACTATCTGAATGCCCATCCCAGAGCCGCCGTCATCAATCTGGGCTGCGGTCTGGACAATACCGGGCGGGCCTGTGACAACGGTCGGTGCAGCATCTGGAACATCGACCTGCCGGATGTGATCAAGCTGCGGGATCGCCTGCTTCCTCCCGGAGAGCGGGAGAAAAACCTGGCCTTTGATCTGAAAGACCCGCGCTGGATGGATGCTGTCCGCGCTGATCCTGATGATGGGGCGGTGCTGTTTGCCGCCGGGGTCTTCTATTACTTCACGACAGAAGAGGTGAAAGCTCTGGTCACAGGCATCGCAAAACGCTTCCCCGGAGGGCGGCTGGCCTTTGACGCGGCCGGGCAAATGGCCGTCCGGCTGATGCTGAAAACCTGGGTGAAGCAGGCGGGCATCCGGGATGTGGGCGCCTATTTTTCCGTCAAGGACGCCAAGGGGGAGCTGGAGCCATGGTCGCCGCTTTTTTCTGTTTCCAGCCGGGGCTATATGCTGGGCTATCAATCGCTTCATGATCCGGCGGTTCGGCCCGTCCACTGGCTGCTGGCGAAGCTGGCCGACGGACCGATGCATCTGCAGATCGTCCGGATTGACTTTACAGAATACATTCACGGTTAGATTGGAGGAGAATATGCCGATTGAGCTATGGCAAGGGCTGCTGATTCCCTTTGCCGGGACGACGCTGGGGGCGGCCTGCGTCTTTTTTATGCGAAGCAATTTGGGTGAGATGGTACAGCGTGCGCTCACCGGCTTTGCGGCGGGGGTCATGGTGGCGGCTTCCATCTGGAGCCTGCTGCTGCCCGCAATGGAGCAGGCGGCGGACATGGGGCGGTGGTTCTTTGTCCCCGCCGTTGCAGGTTTTTGGCTCGGCATCCTATTCTTGCTGGGACTGGATCGGCTGATTCCGCATCTGCACCGCGGCAGCGCGGAGGCCGAGGGCATCAAAAGCAGTCTTGGAAAAACAACCATGCTCACCTTGGCTGTGGCGCTGCACAACATCCCGGAAGGAATGGCGGTCGGGGCGGTCTATGCCGGGTGGCTCTACGGAGACAGCGGGATCACGCTGGCGGGGGCGCTGGCTCTTTCTCTGGGAATTGCCATTCAGAACTTCCCGGAGGGCGCGATCATTTCCATGCCCCTGAAAGCGGAGGGGTTCTCCAAATCCCGCTCCTTCCTGTATGGGACGCTGTCCGGCGCAGTGGAGCCAGTAGGCGCCATCCTGACCATCCTGCTGGCGGGGATTTTGGTTCCGGTACTGCCTTACGCCCTGAGCTTTGCTGCTGGAGCGATGGTCTATGTGGTAGTGGAAGAATTGATCCCGGAGATGTCAGTGGGAAAGCACTCCAATATAGGGACTATTCTGTTCGCGGTCGGCTTTACCCTCATGATGACACTGGATGTGGCACTGGGGGCTTGAGTACGATGATACCTAACCGAATTTTTCCCCGCCTGGAATACGAATAAATGATAGTGATGGGGGATGTGTATGAACTGGACGCGCACCATCTTAGACGGGCTTGCTATGGCGGCCTACTTTAACCTGTTCGCTGGGTTTGTAGCACTCTATCGACCCCGGTTGATGTTCCCCTGTTATCCGCCAGCCATCATCAAGGCGGCGAAAGATCCGCCCACCGGGACGGAAAACCGTTTTTACTGGCTATGGATCTGCTTTGGAGAGCTGCTGCCTCTCCTTCTTTATGGTGCGGTCAGTACTGTGGAGGGCGGGACAACCGGATTCTGGGTTCTGGTTCTGAGGGCCTATATCCAGTGGATGATGGTCAATTTCTGTGACCTGTTCTTTCTGGATTTCTGGCTGATCCAGGGAAAAGCGAAAGCCTGGTTTGTCATCCCCGGTACGGAGGGGCATCCCGGCTATGGGTTCAAGGCATGGATGAAGAGCTACGCTCTGCCGGAGCACCTGCTCCAGTGGCCGCTCATCCTTTGCCCAATCCTGGCGGCGGCTCAGGCGGGGCTGGGCCTGCTGTTGCAAAAAATAGGATGAACAGGAGATGGTCCCAATGAAAGAAAAGCAAAAGCAGCAAAACATGATCCACCTTGGCACCCATGGTGAAGATTACGGGAACTGGATGTCAAACCCGGTCTTATATACAATCGGAGGGCTTCTCGTGGTGACGGGAGCGGTGGCTTCCCTGGCATCCACAGTGTTTCATGTCACGGTGCTGAGCGGATTGGCGTTAATCGCCGCGATTTCACTGCTGTTGTTGCTCTGCTGGTGCGGCTGGATCCGGCGGCAGTACGCGTTCGGCGGTGGAGGAATGATGGAGCGCGTCCACCACACCGTCCTTTCCTATCTGGATTTTGACGGACAGGGACAGCTTCTGGACGTGGGCTGCGGCTCCGGCGCACTGTCCATCCGGGCGGCGCTCATCTGGCCGGATGCCCAAGTCACAGGCATCGACTATTGGGGTGCAGCCTATGGCTACGGACAGATCATGTGCGAGAGAAATGCCGCCGGTGAAGGCGTAGCGGCCCGGTGCCAGTTTCAGCATGGGGACGCCAACCATCTGAATTTTCCGGATGAGAGCTTTGACGCCGTGGTAAGCAACTATGTGTATCACAACATCAACAGAGCGGACAAGCGGGCGCTTCTGATGGAAACGCTGCGGGTTCTGAAAAAGGGCGGCGTGTTTGCACTGAACGATGAGATGAAGCCCCGGATGTATGGGGATGTGGAGGAATTTGCCCAGGAGCTGCGGGACATGGGCTATCAGGAGGTACGGCTGGTGGATACAGCCGAAGAAGTCTTTGGCTCCCGCCGGCGGGCAGCTATGATGATGCTGGGCTCATCCCGGTTACTTGTGGGCAGAAAGTAATTCGTCTAAATAGGAGGGTTGACCATGTCCAAGTTGGGCGTTGTAGAGGACACGCTGTTTGTCCCCATGCTGGGTAGGATCTATGCCAGCGAGTATTGCCCGCAGATCCTGTACGATCCAAAGGCGCTGGAACTGAAAAGGAGGTTGCCATCCGGCTTGCTGGAGCAGAACGGCCAGAGTCAGTATACCCTGCTGGCTTCCGCCGCTCGGTCTGCCAATATGGATCGGATCATCCGGACCTTTCTGGAGCACAGGTCGAACGGCGTGGTCGTTCAGCTCGGCTGCGGTCTGGAGACGACATATTCCCGCTGCGACAACGGAAGGTCGCGCTGGTATGCCGTGGATTTGCCCCATGTGGTGGAGTACCGGCGGGAGCTGTTGCCGGAGCCGGAGCGGGAGACCTATCTTGCCGGAGATGCCTTTGCTGAGGACTGGATCAGGCAGATCCGTGCCGATGTGCCGGATGCTCCTATTCTGGTCACCGCCGGAGGCCTGTTCCACTATTTTGAGGAAAGCAAGGTTGTGGGCCTCCTGCGGATGCTCACGGGGTTTGGAGAGATTGAAATCGTCTTTGACTCCGTGAGTAAAAGCGGTATGGCCATGATGCGAAAAAAGTACATGAAGCAAGTGGGCCACGGGGATGCGCAGATGTTCTTCTATGTGGATTCCGCATCGGTGCTGGCCGGAAAAATCGGCAGCGGGGTCAGGGTGCTGGCTGAGGAGCCCTATTACCGCCATATCCCCCGAACCGGATTGAAACTGTCCACCAAGATCAGCATGGCGACTTCGGATCGGTTCTGCATGGTAAAACTGATAAGAATATCTTTATAATAGCAACAGCATGCAAATAAAAATCTAAATGGAGCAATCTGCAACCGTATGGGGTGGTATGCTCCAATCGGAATATGATAAAATACCTCCTGCGAAATTCCGTTTCGCTTTTTTTAGCACAATCGGTTAGCTAAATCTAACTCAAATGGAGGTATGTAGAGAATGGAAGTAAAAAGCAACAAGCTGCAAACGAAAGACCTTATCAATGTAGGCATTTTCACCGCCATCTATTTTGTTATTTTCTTTGCGGGCATGATGCTGGGGTATATCCCTATCTTTATCCCGCTTCTTGGACTGGTGTGCCCCATCCTGTGCGGTATTCCCTTTATGCTGTACTTAACAAAGGTCAAGAAGTTTGGTATGGTATCCCTGACCGGCATTATCCTTGGCTTGCTGAATTTAATCATGGGCAGCGGTGTGCTGGTCCTGATTTTTGGCATCATCTTTGGTGTCTTGGGCGATGTACTTTTGCGGGCCGGAAAATATCAAAGTTGGAAATGCACACTCCTTGCCAATGGTGTGTTTTCCCTTTGGATCATGGGCTATGTGAGCCGGATGTTCCTCACCCGCACAGAGTTCTTTGCTTCGCTTGTAAGCAGTTACGGACAGGAATATGTAGATACGCTTATGTCCTACACTCCAAATTGGATGTTCCCTGTTTTGTTCGTTGTAACCTTTATCGGCGGCATTTTGGGAGCGTTTCTTGGCAAGGCCGTGTTGAAGAAACATTTTGAAAAGGCGGGGATTGCCTGATGGATGCGGCGGTTACAACGCTAAAATTTGAAAGCAAAACTGTTATTCCCACCGATCCGAGGACAAAACTATTTTTGACTGTAACTGTCAGCACCATTATGATTACTGGCGGCACAGGCGGATTTATGAACCTGGTTCGCCCGTGCCTCATGACATGCCCGATTGTATTCCTACTCCTTTCAAGGAAATGGGTGGCCGCAGCCAGATTTTCAGTTACATACGCTGTTTTGTTTGCGTTGGAATTAACAATGTTACCGCTGCTCACTGGTACATGGAATTTTATCCTGGGAGCCGCAGTCGGGATTTATACACACATGCTTCCCGGATTTATTATGGGATATTATCTGGTAAGCACCACAACCGTCAGTGAATTTGTAGCAGCGATGGAGCGGATGCATGTTCCCGAAAAAATAGTAATCCCCATGTCCGTGGTGTTTCGTTTCTTCCCGACGGTAACAGAGGAATATGCGGCTATACGGGATGCCATGAAGATGCGCGGCATCACTACTTTCCGCAGTCCCATGAAGATGCTGGAATACCGGGTGGTTCCTCTGATGATATCGATTGCCAAGATCGGAGAAGAACTGTCTGCGGCGGCTCTCACACGAGGGCTTGGAGCACCGCAGAAGCGGACAAATATTTGCAAAATTGGCTTTGGGCCTTTGGACATTTTCTTCTTCCTGCTGGCGATACCCTGTTGGGTCGGTTTCCTTATTTGTTAGGAGGAAGGAGTCAATGATTGAACTTCGCAAAATCAATTTTCGATATGCCGGGGGAACAGATGCTGGTGGGCTTGTAAACATTGACTTAATCATCCCAGACGGGCAAGTTATCCTTTTGTGTGGGCAATCTGGCTGCGGAAAAACAACCCTGACTCGGTTGGTGAATGGGCTGATCCCGAATTATTATGAGGGCGAGTTAAGCGGCGAAGTCCTGCTGGATGGCAAAAACATCAGCAGACTTCCGCTCTATGAAACAGCGAAATATGTGGGGAGCGTTTTCCAAAATCCCCGCACACAGTTTTTTACGGTTGACTCCACCAGTGAACTGGCCTTTGGATGTGAAAATCAGGGTTTGCCTGAAGAAGAAATCATTCAGCGGGTGAAATCGACTGCGGAGCAGTTTGATATGGACAACCTGTTGGGAAAAAATATTTTTTCTCTTTCCGGCGGCGAAAAGCAGAAAATTGCTTGTGCCTCTGTGTCGGCAAGTAATCCGCCCATCATCGTTCTGGACGAACCATCTTCTAATCTGGATATGTCAGCCACAAAAGATCTGAGCCGGATGATCCAGATTTGGAAACAGCAAGGGAAAACAGTTATTATTGCGGAACATCGGCTCTATTATCTGAAAGAGCTGATAGACCGTGTTGTGTATCTAAAAGATGGGAAAATTGAAAAAGATTACTCGGCTCTGGATGCACTTAAACTGTCCGTGACGCAACAGGCAGAAATGGGGCTGCGGCCTTTTGATCTGGGGGCGTTCCCTGTGACAGCACATCCTGTTGCATGCAGTGGTTCTATCGAATGTGAGAATTTTCATTTTGCTTATACAAAGCAGAGGGATGCGCTGGATATTGACAGTCTTTCGCTGCCACAGGCGGGCGTGATTGCAGTAATCGGCCATAACGGAGCGGGAAAATCCACTCTGGCCCGCTGCCTCTGTGGTCTGGAGAAACACTGCAAGGGCATTGTGAAAGTGGACGGGAAGCCGTATAATAGAAAACAAAGGCTGTCTCTGTGCTATATGGTCATGCAGGATGTCAACCATCAGCTGTTTACGGAAAGCACAGAGGAAGAAATGCTCATCAGTATGGCGGAGCCAGCTCCCGACAAGGCGGATGCGGTTCTTGACAGATTGGATTTGTTACAGTTTAAGGAGCGACACCCGATGGCGCTCTCCGGCGGTCAGAAGCAGCGGGTGGCGATTGCTACCGCTCTTGTTTCCGGGCGTAAGATTTTAGTGCTGGATGAACCTACCAGCGGCCTGGATTTACAGCACATGAAAGAAGTGGCCGATGAACTTATAACGATACAGGAAATGGGAAAGACCTCTCTTGTTATCACTCACGATTATGAGTTGATCGTCAGTTGCTGTACTCATGTTTTGCATTTGGAGCATGGTGTTGTGCAGGAACAATATGCGCTGGATGCCGCAGGGCTTCAGCGTATTCAAAATTTTTTTATAGAATCGAGGTGATCCCAGTTTGAATAAAAGTGACCTGTTTTTCTCGCGGCAAAATATGAATTTGCTCTGTCGGGATGAATCCTGCTCAGTCTACCAAATGAAAAATGAAACAGGAGACGGAACTGCAACCTATTATGAAGTATATCCCGGAATAGGTGTCATGTATAATGATTTTCACATGGAGCACTGCCCGTCAAGGAAGTTTGAACAAAATACGCACACTTTTGCAATTCACCATTGCAGAGAAGGCCGTGTCGAGTGGGAAGTCAGCAATGGCGCTTATCTTTATCTTGCGTCCGGCGATATTATGCTGGACAGTTCTGCCACGGAAAACAACCATTGCAGCTTTCCCGTAAGCCATTACCACGGGATCACGGTTACAATTTCTGTCCCTGAAGCGGTAGAGGGTTTGAGTGATTTTCTGTCCATGTTTTCCATTGATCTGGAGCAAATCGAGCAGCAATTCACCTTAAAGACTCGGCCTTTCATCATGCACGGAAATTCCGTTCCCGATCATGTGATTTCGGAACTGTACCAGGTGCCGGAAAATATCCGCCTGGAATATCTCAGAGTAAAGGTGTTAGAACTGTTGGTCACGCTCAGGACGGTAGACCCTACGGTCTTAGGTGTGGAACGTCCCTATTTTTATAAAACGCAGGTAGAGAAAGTCAAGGCAATCATGTCGTTTATGACAAATGAGCCGGAGCACCATTTCACAATGGAGGAGATTTCTGAAAAGTTCGGTATTTCCACTTCTGCTCTGAAGCAGTGCTTTAAGGGCGTGTATGGCACCGCCATTTATACCTATATGCGGAATTATCGTATGGACCTGGCAGCTTCTCTTTTGACACAGACGGATGAACCGATTACGGTGATCGCCGGAAAAGTTGGCTATACGAACACCAGCAAGTTCTCCGAAGCGTTCAAGAAAGTAAAGGGAAAAACACCGCTGGAATATCGAAAAATAAAAATCTAAATGGAGTAAAAACCGGCCGGGCAGAGTGGCAGACAAAATGAATACCTGCAATACTTAGAGAGTATCAAAGTGATTGATACTCTCTATTTTTTTGCCAAGGAGGAATGGAAATGAAGCAGAAAAGCTGGATTTCTATTGTGTTTTCCTTTGCTTCACAGTGCCGGGGCAAGATTGTCCTGTCCGTCTTATGTGCGATCATCAGTGTGATTGTCGGACTGATACCCTATTGGAGTGTTTACCAGATTATCACGCTCTTTATCGGCGGTTCACCTGTGATGGCAGAGGTTTGGAGATGGTGCTGGATTGGACTTGGCACTTATGCGATACGCTTCTTGTTCTATGGTATTTCAACGAGCCTGTCCCACATATCCGCCTACACCATTTTGGAGAATATTCGTTTGGCTCTTGCGCAGCGGCTGATGAAAGCGCCGCTGGGGACAGTCATCGGGGAGTCTGTTGGAAAGCTGAAAAGCGTACTGGTGGATCGGGTGGAAACGATTGAATTGCCGCTGGCCCACATGATCCCGGATTGTATCTCCAACCTGCTGCTCCCCGTGGCAGTCTTTGTCTATCTGGTCTGCATCGACTGGCGTATGGCACTGGCGATGCTGGTCACGCTGCCTTTCGTCCTGATTGCTTTTGCTATGATGATGAAGAATTTTAACAAGCTTTATGCCGATTACATGGAGTCCAACAACTATGTAAACGGCGTGATTGTGGAGTATGTGGAGGGTATTGAAGTTATCAAGGCGTTTAATCAGTCCTCCAGTTCCTATGAAAAATTCACAAAGGCGGTTAAATCTTTCAAGGACTACACCCTCAAATGGTATCAAAGTTCCTGGAAGGTGATGAACTTTGTTTCTGCTGTGCTACCGTCCACTTTTTTGGGAACGCTTCCGATTGGTATGTATCTCTACTGGGACGGTAGCCTCACGCCGCAGGATCTTGCGATGTGCCTGATCCTCTCGTTGGGCATTGTAGGCCCGCTCATGAACTTCACCACTTATGTCAATGAGACGAAGGCAATTGAATACGCTGTCCACGATGTGGACGAGTTGCTCCATGTGGAGGAGCTGCCCGATACTGGAAAGCCAGTGGACATGCACTCCAAAGACATTCAACTTCAGAATGTTTCGTTCTCTTATGATAAAGAGAGCGGCAAACAGGTGCTTTCCCATATCAATCTGACGATCCCGGAGGGAAAGTTCACGGCGCTTGTGGGTCCGTCCGGCGGCGGCAAGTCCACCATCGCCCGCCTGATTGCCCGCTTTTGGGATGTGGGCGATGGAAAAATCACGATTGGCGGCATAGATATTCGGAATATGCCGCTGACGCAGCTTGCCGATATTGTCAGTTTTGTCACCCAGGACAACTTCCTGTTCAACTGCTCCATCAAGGAAAATATCCGGCTGGGGAATCCTGATGCCACAGATGAAGAAGTCTATGCAGCGGCCAAAGCCGCCTGCTGCGATGAATTTATACAGAAATTGGATAATGGCTATGACACGTTGGCCGGTGATGCCGGAAACCGACTGTCAGGCGGTGAAAAACAGCGTATTTCTATTGCCCGTATGATTTTGAAAAATGCCCCCATCGTGATTTTGGACGAGGCAACCGCGTTCACCGATCAGGAGAACGAAGAAAAAATCCAGCAGTCTATCGCTGCTTTGACAAAAGGGAAAACGCTGCTGGTCATCGCACATCGTCTGTCCACCATCAAAAATGCCGATCAGATTATTGTCCTGCAAAATGGGCAGGTTGAGAACACAGGTACTCATCAGCAGCTTTTAGATGGCGACTCTCTCTATCGGGATATGTGGGAGGCGCATATCGGAGCGCAGAACTGGTCTGCCGGTTCCGGGAAAGGGGGTAACTGATATGTTTCGGATTGTAAATCGACTGATCCAATGGACAGAAAAATATAAACGGCGTATTTACATCGGGTTTATCTACGCTTTCATTCACAGCATTTTTACCGCAATTCCTATTATGCTGGCTGCAAAGGGACTGAGTGCTGTTCTGGATGACTTCAATGGCGTTAAACCATTGGAGGGCCGGGACATCTGGATCGTGCTGGGAGCCATGATTTTAGCTGTATTGGGCCGATACCTGTTCTCATATCTCCGAGCCATCACGCAGGAAAGTGTCGGTTATGAAGCAACCGCTGACGAGAGAATACGGCTGGGAGACATTTTGAAGCGGGTGTCGCTGGGCTTTTTCAGTAAGAACAATATGGGAGAACTGTCCGCAGCGGCCACAACCGACCTCTCGTTTATGGAAATGTTCGCCATGAATATGGTCAACACTGTTGTGAATGGCTATATCACCGTTATCGTCCTGATATTGTTCCTTGCATTTTATAGTCCTCTGGCGGGAGGAATTGCTCTGGCTGGTGTCCTTCTGTCTGCCCTGTTCCTCCATCTGTTAGAGGCACGCAGCCACCAAAACGCGCCTATCCATCAAAAGGCGCAGGATGATATGGTGGAAAGTTCCATCGAGTATCTGCGAGGGATGCAGGTGGTGAAAGCCTTTAAGCAGGAAGGCGTGTCTATTGCCGGTATCCGCAAAGCATACAACGACAGCAAGAAAATCAACATCAAAATTGAAGTGGAATATATGCCCTTTAACTGCCTGCACTTGTTTTCGCTGAAAGCTGCCTCCATTGCCATTGTAGCTGCGGCCGCTCTGCTGACCTATAACGGCAGCATGGAACTTCCTACCATGCTCATGCTGGATATGTTCTCCTTTATGATCTTTGGAAGTGTGGAAGCAATGAACAATGCAGCCCATGTATTGGAGGTCATTGATGCTACGCTGGATAAACTGGACGGCATTGAACACGCCGACATTATAGACAAAGACGGGAAAGATATTTCTTTGCAGAACACAGACATTGCTTTCCGTAATGTGACATTCTCCTACGATAAAGTTCCTGTTTTGCAAAATATCAGCTTTTCCATCCCCCAGGGCAGCACTACGGCCATTGTAGGGCCATCTGGCAGTGGCAAGACCACGATTTGCAACCTGATTGCCCGTTTCTATGATGTGGACAGCGGCGAGGTCACAGTAGGCGGTGAGGATGTGCGAAACATGACCTGTGACAGTTTGCTCCGCAATATCTCGATGGTCTTTCAAAAGGTCTACCTGTTCCACGATACCATTGAAAACAACATCCGTTTCGGCAATCCAAGTGCAACGAAGGAAGAAATTATAGAAGCGGCGAAAAAGGCTCGGTGCCACGACTTCATTATGGCTCTTCCCGATGGATATGAAACGGTGATCGGTGAGGGCGGCTCTACGCTGTCTGGCGGAGAAAAACAGCGTATTTCTATTGCCCGCGCCATTTTGAAAAATGCCAACATTGTAATTCTTGATGAAGCAACAGCAAGTATTGACCCCGAAAATGAGCATCTGATCCAGCAGGCAATCAGTGAATTGACCATTGGAAAAACGGTTATCGTTATCGCCCACCGTCTGGCAACGATTGAACACGCTGATCAGATTTTAGTGGTGGATAAAGGTCAAGTTGTTCAGAAAGGAACACATCAGCAGCTTGTTCAGCAGGAAGGTCTTTATCGCCGTTTCATTACAATCCGTGAGCAAGCAGAGGGCTGGAGCATTGCCTGATAATTTGAGGGAAAACCGCAACATGAAACTTCATGCGTCCGGGGAGGACTATCTGGAGGCCATCCTTGTCCTCCAAAAGGAAAAGGGCATGGTGAGGTCTGCGGACGTGGCCCGACACTTGGAGGTGTCCAAACCCAGTGTGTGCCATGCGGTGGCAACCCTGCGGGACGGGGGCTTCCTGACGATGGACAGCGACTATTTCCTGCACCTGACTGATGTGGGCCAGGAAGTGGCGGAGCGGATCTACGAAATGCACCGTTTCTTTACCGACCGGCTGATTGAAGCCGGCGTAGACCCGGAAACGGCAGAACGGGACGCCTGCCGGATCGAGCATGTAATCAGTGAGGAAACCTTTGAGCGGCTGAAAGTTGCTCATAAACAGAGCGAGAAAGCGGTGATATCATCGGACGAGTCATGATTCTGGAGCTGCACGAAAGAGATGCGAAAGTTTTGGAGCAGATCCTGTCTATCCTCAAAAACCACCCTGAGATAGAAAAATTCGAGATTGATGAGGAACCGATGGTGTCGCTCCCTGGTCTTGAGATATTTCCAAGCAAGCGGAAGGTGTTTCGGGATCGCCAGGAGATTCAGCTTACCGCAAAAGAATATCGGATTCTCCTGCTGCTGGTCGCCAACAAAGGCCGTGTGCTGACCTATGCACAGATTTACGAACAGGTCTGGGGTGATTTTACCACAGGAAACGAGAACAATACGATAGGTTTTCATATCTGCAACCTGCGCGAGAAACTGTATCGGGCCAATCCAGATGCCCCGTTCTACATTCGCTCCGTGCGGGAGGTTGGCTATAGCTTGGAAGTGATTGCTGAGTAATATGAAGGGGTTGCTGTGGTTTTTATACAGCAACCCCTTTTTTATTATACTTGCTTCACTGACTCTTGACAAACAATATGGTTTGCTCTATTATAACAGTGTTATATATAACGCTGTTACATGAGGTGCGCTTATGGAAGAGAAATCGACTGCCACACTGGAAAAGATCCAGCGGGCCGCCATGGAGGAGTTTTCAGAGAAAGGCTTTCAGGGTGCCTCCCTGCGGCAGATCGTGAAGCAGGCCGGTGTCACCACCGGCGCACTATATGGCTATTTCTCCAGCAAGGAGGCACTCTTTGCCTCCATCGTGGAGCCTCACGCCGCTGCGCTGATGGGCCGGTTCATGGAGGCACAGACCGCCTTTGCCGAGATGCCCGAGAAGGAGCAGCCGGAACACATGGGGCTGGAGTCCAGCCAGTGCGTCCATTGGATGGTGGACTACATCTGCGACCACCGGGAGCCCGTGAAGCTGCTGCTGTGCAAGGCCGAGGGCACCAGCTATGAGCATTTCGTCCACAATATGGTGGAGGTCGAAGTGGAATACACCCTCCAATACCTGGAGGTTCTGCACCGTCTGGGGCATGAGTCCCTCCAGTTGGATGCCCAGCTGTGCCACATCATCGCCAGCGGGATGTTCAATGGCATCTTTGAGATCGTCGTCCACGACATGCCCAAGGAGCAGGCCATGCACTATGTGGATCAGCTGCGGGATTTCTACACTGCCGGGTGGCTGAAGCTGATCGGGCAGTAACATACCGCCAATCTTTTTTGGAAGATCGGGGCTTCGCCCCTTTCTTTTTACGCAATCGGTTAGCGTTGGCTAACCTTAAAAGGAGGAGTATTTGTGAAGCAAAAGAAACAAAACGCGCTGTCTGTCCTGCTGGAATACGCAGGCAGCCATCGGCGGCTTACCCTTCTGGGGCTGGGACTGTCGGCGGTGTCCATGGTGTGCAGCATGATCCCGTACCTCTGCATTTGGCTGGCGGCACGAGATCTGATCGCTGTGGCGCCGGACTGGACTCAGGCCCGGAGTGTGACGGACTACGGTTGGATCGCCTTCGCTTTTGCGGTGGGCGGTATCCTCATCTACTTCCTTGGCCTGATGTGTACCCATCTGGCGGCGTTCCGCACGGCGTCCAACATCCGCAAACAGGGCATGGCACATGTGATGCAGGCGCCGTTGGGCTATTTTGACGCCAATGCCTCCGGTCTGATTCGTAGCAAACTGGATGCGGCGGCCGCCGATACCGAGACGCTGCTGGCCCACAATCTGGCGGACATTGTAGGCACGATTACATTGTTTCTCGCCATGCTGGTGCTGATGTTCGTGTTTGACTGGCGCATGGGCGCGGCCTGCCTGCTGGCGGCGGTGATTTCCATACTCGCCATGTGCAGCATGATGGGCGGCAAGAATGCCGCATTGATGGCAGAGTACCAGGCGGCTCAGGACCGCATGACCAAATCCGGCACCGAGTATGTGCGCGGCATCCCGGTAGTCAAAATTTTTCAGCAGACCGTCTACTCCTTCAAGGCCTTTCAGCAGGCCATCGAGGACTACAGCGCCAAGGCGGAGCACTATCAGGGCGATGTGTGCCGTGTGCCCCAGTCCGTCAACCTGACCTTCACCGAGGGCGCCTTTCTGTTTCTGGTGCCGGTGGTGCTGTTCCTGGCTCCCGGCGCGCTGGTTTCCGGTGATTATGCGGGATTTGTCACAAACTTCGCCTTCTACGCCGTGTTCTCCGCCATCATTTCCACCGCGCTGGCCAAAATCATGTTTGCGGCCTCCGGTATGATGCTGGCCGACACCGCTCTGGGTCGCTTCCAGCCGGTCATGGATGCGCCGACACTGGCGGTACCGGAGCATCCCCAGACGCCCAAGGACAATCGGGTGGTTTTCCGGGATGTGAGTTTTACCTACGACGGCGCGCAGTCCCCCGCCCTGTCCCATGTCTCCTTCACCGCCGAGCCGGGACAGACGGTGGCGCTGGTGGGGCCTTCGGGCGGCGGCAAGACCACTGCCGCCAGCCTGATCCCCCGGTTCTGGGATGCGGATACTGGCACGGTAGAGGTGGGCGGCGTGGATGTGCGCCAGCTCGATCCCCATGTTCTGATGGAGCAGGTGGCGTTCGTGTTCCAGAACAACCGGCTGTTCAAAGCCAGCATTCTGGAAAATGTTCGGGCCGCCCGGCCCGACGCCAGCCGGGAGCAGGCGCTGGCCGCCCTGGAGGCCGCCCAGTGCGGCGACATTCTGGAAAAGCTGCCCCAGGGACTGGACACCGTGATCGGCACCGAGGGAACCTATCTCTCCGGCGGCGAGGCCCAGCGCATCGCCCTGGCCCGGGCCATTTTGAAGGACGCACCCATCGTAGTGCTGGATGAGGCCACGGCCTTTGCCGACCCGGAAAATGAGGCGCTGATTCAGAAAGCCTTTGCACGGCTGACGAAGGGCCGCACCGTCATCATGATCGCCCACCGGCTCTCCACGGTGGTGGGTGCGGACAAGATCCTGGTTCTGGAGGGCGGCCGGGTGACGGAGCAAGGCACCCACGGGGAGCTGATTGCGGCAGGCGGATTGTACACCCGGATGTGGGCCGACTACAATCAGGCGATCCAATGGAAAATGGAAAGCGGCAAGGAGGGGAAATAAATGTTCGGAGCAAAATTTCAACGGAAATATGCCCTGACGGATCAGGGTGTACAGAACACCAAAAAGGGCACCTTCTGGACGGTGGTCGTCAATCTGGTGGTCATGGGCGGAGTCAGCATCCTGTACCTTGTGATGTCCGACCTGATGGCGTCTCTGACCGACGGTGTCTCCCTGACCGACTCCCTGCCTGTACTGGCCGGACTTTTGGTGTTTGCGCTTCTTTCCTTTCTCACCCATCTCCAGCAGTACAAAGCCACCTATGGCCTTGTGTACGGTGAGGTGAAAGCCACCCGGCTGCGGCTGGCGGAACGGCTGCGCAAACTGCCGCTCGGATTTTTCGGCAAGCGGGATCTGGCCGACCTGACGGAGACCCTGATGGGCGATGTCAACCGCATGGAGCATGTCTGGAGCCATGTGCTGGGCTACTTGTACGGCTCCTACATATCCACCGCCGTGATTGCGGTGTGCCTGCTCTGGTATGACTGGCGGCTGGCCCTTGCCTGCCTCTGGGGGGTGCCGGTGGCCTTCGGCCTGCTGTTTGGGAGCCGGAAACTCACTGAGCGCCAGGCGGAGCGGACCAAGCGCGCCGCTGTGCGGGTCTCGGACGGGATGCAGGAGGCGCTGGAAAATGTGCGGGAGATCCGTGCCACCAATCAGGAGGAGCGTTACCTTGCCGGGCTGTACCGGAAGATCGACGAGCATGAACGGGTCATGATCCGCGGCGAGCTGGTCACCGGCCTGTTTGTCAACGGGGCCAGCGTCATCATGCGGCTGGGTGTGGCCACCACGATCCTTGTGGGCGCGGGGCTGATTTTGTCCGGACAGATCGACTTCATGCTGCTGTTTCTGTTCCTGATGGTCATCACCCGGATCTATGCGCCCTTCGATCAGAGCTTGGCACTGATCGCCGAGCTGTTTGTCTCCCAGGTGTCGGCAGACCGGATGAACGCTCTGTTCGACACGCCCATCGCCGAAGGGGCGGAAACCTTCCGGCCCAAGGGACACGACATTGTCTTTGACCATGTGGAGTTCGCCTATGATAAAGAGGCCGTCCTGCATGATGTCAGCTTTACCGCCAAAGAAGGCGAGATCACTGCGCTGGTGGGGCCCTCCGGCTCCGGCAAAAGCACCTGCGCCCGGCTGGCCGCCCGCCTGTGGGATATCACCGGGGGTACTATTAAAGTGGGCGGGGTGGATATCGCCACGGTGGACCCGGAGGTGCTGCTGACCGATTACTCCATGGTTTTTCAGGATGTGGTGCTGTTTGACGACACGGTGATGGAGAATATCCGCCTGGGCAGGCGAGGCGCCTCCGACGCGGAGGTGATGGCTGCGGCCAGGGCCGCCAACTGCGAGGAGTTTGTCAGTAAACTGCCACAGGGATATCAGACGCCCATCGGAGAAAACGGCGCCAAGCTCTCCGGCGGCGAGCGGCAGCGCATCTCCATCGCCCGAGCGCTGCTCAAGAACGCGCCCATCGTGTTGCTGGATGAGGCCACCGCCTCTCTGGATGTGGAAAACGAAACCAAGGTGCAGGGGGCTCTTTCTCGGCTTCTGGCGGGCAAAACGGTACTGGTCATCGCCCATCGGATGCGCACCGTGGCCGGGGCGGATCATATCGTGGTGCTGAAGGACGGAAAGGTGGCGCAGCAAGGCTCCCCGCAGGCGCTGATGGCTGAGGGCGGCCTGTTCCGGCACATGGTGGAGCTCCAGAGTGAAAGCGCCCAGTGGCAGTTGAGTGGGGCAAGGCCATAATTCTTTGTGCAATAGAGAGAAGCCCACAGTTCCGGATACAAAACTGTGGGCTTCTTTCTGAATCAAAAAGACAAAATACATTTGATTTAATCGTCATCAGCAATCGAAAGCCGTGCCCTGCGCCGATACTCCAGCGGAGGGCAGCCGAAGCGCCGGACAAAAACTGCGGCAAATTTGCTCTGATTTTCGTAGCCTACCTGTGCTGCGATCTCCGCCACTCGTAATTCACTGCTCTGCAGCAATTCTGCGGCCCGGCGCATCCTCGCCTCCCGCAAAAATGTGGAGAGGTTTTCTCCAAACACACCGCGGAAGTAATTCTTGAGGCTGGTTTCGGCAATCTGGAACCGCTCTGCCAGCTCCCGCGCTGTGTGGTTCTGGCTCAGGTCTGCGCACAGGATGTTCTGTATCTCTCTGGCGATGGCCACCTGAGAGCTGGTAAAATAGCGGACTGCGGGACTGGTTTCAAGAGACTGGCGTTCTACCTTCCAAAGCAGCTGGGCGGAGAGAAGTTTCAACAGTCCCACTTCCTCCGAATCTCGAAACTGCCACAGGTTATCCAGCAATGTCTGCACACAGGCAGGCGTGGGTCCCAAATACAGTCGGCGGGAGGTATGCAGGTGCTCCATGATCCCCTCCAGGCTTACCTCCCCCTCCTGAAACAGTGGATAGGGACGATGGGCCAACAAATCCAGATCCAAAAACAACTCGATACCCTCATAGAGACCGCTGGGGTAGCGATACTCCTCCTGAGCCTGCTGGGTTCCTACGGCCATGTGTCCTTGAGAGAGGAAGGCAAACTGTCCATCCTCCAGTACCACCTCACAGCGCCCCTTTCGGCAGAAGTTCAGCAGCATAATGTTGGCCGCTTCATTTTGTGCCAAAGGCCATACTTGGGCATAGATCCGGTTGAAAGAAAGAACTGCACCATCCCATAGGGAGAACAATCGCAGGCTTCCGGTTTCCGGGCCGCAGAGGGTCATCACCGCAGCCTTGCCGGCGGATTGAACCTTCACATGGCCCTGGAAACGGCTGGCATCAAAAAGTTGCGTCATATTGGACATGAGCAGCGCCTCCGTTACTTGATCTGGCTTTGATTGTACCGGACCGGCAACGAGCCGTCAATGATTGCTCAGAAACTAAGTGCTGTTTGGAGCCAAAACACCTGTATGGAGTTGGTAGCAGACAAGCAGTTATGCTATCCTGCCTTGTGGTTAGCGATACCTAACGATTACCGACAGGAGGAAATGAAATATGTCTCAATCATTGGAACAGGGAAAACGCAAACTGACTGCCAAAGACGCCATCACCGCCGGCGCACTGGGGGCGGTGTGCATTGCCATCCGCTTTCTTTTTATGCTGGTGGGCGGCGTCAGCCCCTATGTATGGTTTGCTACCCACTTTATTGATGCCATTCTGATCGGGCCGGTGTTCATGCTGATGGTGGCCAAGGTGCGGAAAAACGGCCCCTTCCTGCTCACCAGCCTGATTACCGGCTTGGTGCTGGTGGCCGCCACCTGGATGTTCCCCATCACGGGACTGGTGGGAGGAATTCTGTGTGAGCTGTGCCTGCGGGCTGGACAGTTCCGGAAGAAAGGCTGGCTGATGCTGGGCTTCTTCTGCTTCAATCTGGGCTTTATCGGGGACTTTCTGCCCCTCTGGTTTACCAAAGAAAGCTATTTGGAGTATGCCGCCCAGATGATGGACGCTGGCTATATGGCCACGATGGAGGGCCTGCTGACCTGGCCGGTGTTCGGGGTCATTGTACTGAGCATTCTGGTGGGTTCTGTTCTGGGGTCCTTGCTGGGTATGAAGCTCATGCGTAAGCATTTTGTCAAGGCCGGGCTGGCCCAATGAGGACGAAGAATATTTACCCTTCTTTTCTCGATCCTCGAACCAAGATTCTAATCTGGCTGTTGGCCAATGTGGTGGTATTCACCTGGAGCCCTGCGGTTTTCCAGCTCGGTGTCATGGTAGCCTATTTGATTCTCTTTCTGGTAGAACGGAAAGGTACCATGCTGGGAGGGCTGCTGGCGACATATCTGGCTATCCTGGCGATACAATACTGGCTGTTGCCGCTGTTGCCCGGCTCTTTGGCTACGGTCTTTGCTACGGTGACCTACTTCATTCTGGTGTTCCCCTGTATTGCCGGCGGTGCCTATCTGATTGCCACCACCAGCGTCAGCCAGTTCATGGCTGCTTTGGAGAGGATGGGTGCTCCTCGGAGTTTTTCTATTACCCTTGCGGTGACGCTGCGCTTTCTGCCTGCACTTCGGCAGGATTTGCGTCATATCTGGGATGCAATGAATCTTCGAAATATCCGTGGCTTTGAGGAGAAACTGGAGTGCATTTATGTACCAATGCTTATGGGGGCAGCCCAGACAGCAGAAGAACTCAGCGAGTCTGCCACCGCTCGGGGCATCGAATTCCCAGGAAAGATGTCCTCCTGGCGGCCCATCGGATTTCACATCCAGGATGTGGTGGTCACACTACTGTTTTTGGCTCTCTGCGTGGGCGGAATCTGCTGCAAGGGGGTGCTGCCATGATTATCTTTGACCATGTGACCTATGCTTATGAGGGCAAGGAGACGCCAAGCCTTCGGGACTGCACCTTTTCTGTGAAACCGGGGGAACTTATCCTGCTCACCGGTGAGAGCGGCTGCGGCAAGACCACAATCATCAAGCTCGTCAATGGCCTGCTTCAGCATACTGGAGGTGGGACGCTGGCGGGAACTGTTATGGTTGGCGGCCAGGATGTGGCACAGACCCCGCTGTGGGAATTGGCGCGGACGGTGGGCTCGGTGTTTCAGAACCCCAAGTCCCAGTTCTTCAATCTGGACACCACCAGCGAGGTACTTTTTGGGCTGGAGAGTCGTGGAGCGTCCCACGATGAAATGGCACAGGCTCTGGAATCCGCCGCCCAAGTCTGCGGAGTGGGGCCGCTGCTGGAGCGGAGCATTTTTGCTCTGTCCGGTGGAGAGAAACAGCGCATTGCCTGCGCCAGCGCCTGGGCCATGGGGCCGGAGCTGTTTGTACTGGACGAGCCTTCCTCCAATCTGGATGGGGAGGGTATCCGCCAGCTCCGGGAGATTCTGAAACAGCTGAAAAAGGCCAGGAAGACCGTGCTGATGGCAGAACACCGCCTTTGGTACGCTGCGGATCTTGCTGATCGGGTGTTCTATCTGCGGGGTGGGCAGCTGCAACGGGAATATTCCGGGCAGAATTTCCTCACTCTGACCGAGAAGGAACGCCGCTCCATGGGACTGCGGAGCATTGCGGAGGTACCGGTGTCCTCGCCTGAGCCAAGCCCAACGACGGGAGCAGACGGTTTGATGGTTCGGGAGTTGCGGGCGACCTATAACGGTGCGGCTGTATGGGAGGGCGTATCCTTCCGTGCGCCCAGGGGACAAATTACCGCCATTACCGGCCAAAACGGGGCAGGCAAGACCACCCTGGCCCGGTGTCTGTGCGGTTTGATGAAGGAACAAAGCGGTACAATTTTTTGGGATGGAAAGCCTCTGCGCCGAACGGAAAGAAGGCGGAAGGCGTTCCTAATCATGCAGGATGTGAACCTCCAGCTTTTTGGAGACAGCGTGCTGGCAGAGATCCGGCTGGGAAATACGGCCACAGAGCAGGAGGCTTTGACAACCTTGGGCCGAATGGATCTGGCTCAGTATGCGGATACTCACCCCATGGCTCTATCCGGCGGGCAGAAGCAGAGGCTGGCCGTTGCAGATGGCTATCTCAGCGGAAAGGAGCTGCTGATCTTTGATGAGCCTACCAGCGGACTTGACTATGGCCACATGCTGGAGGTGAGCCGACGCCTCCGGGAGTTAGCGGAGCAGGGGCTATGTGTGGTGGTTATCACCCATGACGGAGAATTCCTGCGGGAGAGTGGGGCTTGGACGGCGGATTGGCTGCCAAATGACAAGCAGCCATGAAGTGTCCAGGAAATAGCCGCCTACATAACGGAAGGGGGACTGTCTATGCCTTTACGCAAATCGGGTGAAGATTATCTGGAGGCCATCCTTGTCCTCAAAAAGAAAAAGGGCATGGTGAGGTCTGCGGATGTGGCCCGACACTTGAAGGTGTCCAAACCCAGTGTGTGCCATGCGGTGGCTACACTAAAAAAGGGCGGCTTCCTACTCATGGATGGAGATCACTTCCTGCACCTGACTGATCTCGGCCGTGAGGTTGCCGAGGATACCTACGAAAAGCATCTCTTTTTTACAGAGATACTTGTGGCAGCTGGTGTCGATCCTGTTATCGCCGAGCGGGATGCCTGCCGGATTGAGCATGTAATCAGTAAGGAAACCTTTGAGCGACTGAAAGCAGCTCGTAAACTGAGTGAGAAAGCGGTGATATCATCGGACGAGTCATGATTTTGGATCTGCACGAAAGAGATACGGAAGTTTTGGAGCAGATTCTGTCTATCCTCAAAAACCACCCTGAGATAGAAAAAATCGAGGTCGACGAGGAACCGATGGTCTCGCTCCCTGGTCTTGAGATCTTTCCAAGCAGACGAAAGGTCTTTCGGGATCGACAGGAGATTCAGCTTACCGCAAAAGAATATCGGATTCTCCTGCTGCTGGCCGCCAATAAAGGCCGTGTGCTGACCTATGCACAGATTTACGAACAGGTCTGGGGCGATTTCACTACAGGAAACGAAAACAATACGATAGGTTTTCATATCTGCAACCTGCGCGAGAAGCTGTATCGGGCTAATCCAGATGCCCCGTTCTACATTCGCTCCGTGCGGGAAGTCGGATACTGCCTGGATGTCGATGAACCGTAATTCTACCATCATTTTCTTTCATATGGATGTCTTTTCTCTGTCATAAATCTCTGATAGAGTGAGACCTTCTGGGTGGTTCACAATGAACCGCCCCTGAGTCCAGCAAATGGGCGCAATTCCCCCTTGGCGGAAGATTTTGAAATTATTATTGATACAGCGAGTGGTTTGTACTGCATTGTGGTACAAACCACTCGCTCTTTTATTTCACGGTATAAAGATTGGAGGTGCTGCTCCCGTTTGCTCTTTGGCGGGAAGCCTTTTTCAGATATCCGTGCCGCTCCAGATCGTGAAGCGCCCGCTTGACCGTAGAGCGGGACAGCCTCATATCCGAGGCAATGGTCTTGATGCCCGGCCAGCACTTTCCCTCGGCATCCGAGCGGTCCCGCAGGTACATATAGACCGCCTTTGCTCTGGAGGGAAGTTCGGTGTCGGCATAAATTGTTCCGAAGTAGCTCATCGTTCCTCCTCTCCGAATGTCTTCATCTGCTTCCCTCGCTTTACAGCTCTCTCCTGGGCCGGGGTATGGGCGATTCCACCCCGGCTGGATACCGCATAGCCACGGCTTTCATCCATCTCCTCCGGTTCACTGAGCTGCGGGAGATTCCGCTCCAGATCCACCCGGTTGGCATAGGCCACCGCTCGATTGGCTCTCTCCGGCACGACATACGGCTCCCCGAAGGTAATGCCCCAGTTTAAGAAGAGCTGAAGCCGGGTCCGCATGGGATGTGTGCCGGTTTTCATGACAATGAAGCTGCCCTTGGGAATGGATTTCAGCTCGTCGGGCGTCAGCAGGGCACGCTCCATCATCTGTAGGCTCTGGCTGGGATCGTTCCTGCCCCGGCTCACCGAGCCGGAGAGGACGGTGCGGCTGCCCAGGGCTTTGGACAGCACCTCCGCGGTCTGGCTGTTGGGGGCGAAGCCGCCGAAGATGGTGTCCTGGCAGTTGTCCTGAATGATCTCGCATCCCTCTTTTCCGTAGTTTTTTTCAAGTTGCGCTAAGGACTGGATGATCGGCACGAGCGTTAACCGGCGAGAGCGTCCAGCTGAGAAAAGGGGCAGTATATCAAACGGGGGCATGGTGCCGAATTCGTCGCAAAAAAGCACCACTCGGTTTTTCAGCTTGCCGCCATTCTCATCAGCCACAGCGAACAGCTCCCGGCTCAGGTTCTGGATCATGAGGCCGGCCATGAAGTTCTTGGTTGTGTCTTCTTCTGGCAGGATCAGAAAGATGGCAGACTTCTCCGAAGCAAACTTCTCAGCGTCAATGGCGCTGTCGAAGCACAGGATCTGCTCCAGCTCGCTGTCCAGAAAGGCATTCAAGCGGGACAGCACGGTGGACATGACGGAGGCCATTGCCTGCTCGGCGCTGTTGAGGGCGGCACCGGCAAACCACCTCGCCTTGTGATTCGGCGGCAGTTTTGCCATCAGGAGCTGGAAGTGGCTCTTGCCCTTGACACGGCTGGGCTCCAGCAGATCCTGCACCAGCTTGAACACGGAGACGATATGGCGGCGCTCCTGGGGGTGGTCTTTATCGGGCGGCAGGAACTCGGCCAGCATCAGGATAACCGAGGTGAGAAGCCCTTCCGCCGCATCGTAGAAGAAAGCGTTCTGGCCGCGGTTGCTGTCATCGCCGTCCGGATTGACGATGGTCTTGGACAGGATTTTGGCGTATTTCTCGGCCTTGGCCCGGGCCGCGAGATTGTTCGGGTCACTCCGGGCAATTTCCATATACCGGTTGACCAGCGTCAGCAGATTGTTACCGTCTGAGCGGGTGGGATTTCGCAGGTCGATAACTGATATATGGTACCCATAGCGTTCTTTGGCAATGGTTCCGTAGTTTCGGGCCAGGTCGCCCTTGCTGTCCAGCGCCAGCCAGCTCATGCCGCTGGCGCAGGCGTACTCCAGATTGGGATAGAGAAAATAGGCGGTTTTGCCGATACCGGAAGCGCCGATCATGAGGCAGTGGATATCGTCGCTGTCCACCAGAGCGGTGAGCTCTCCCTTCTTGCCCTTGCACCCCAGTACCAGCCCCTGCTCCGTGGGCAGGTTCTGGCCGCTGCGCCATTTCTCGACCTCAAAAGGGACATGGGCATAGGTCTGCCGGATCTCTTTGGCTGTGGCCCATCTTGCGGTGCCGTGCTGGCCGTCGCCGACCGTTTTGGATTTGATCCCGCTCAGGGTATAGTAGTGGGACAAGGCGGCCAGACAGCCGATGACCAGAAACATCAGCCCGCCGGCGGCCAACAAAATCAGGACTTGGTGTGGCATGGTTAACCCCTTTCAGGGCACACCACTTCCTGCTCGGTTCCATACTTCTGAATGCGCACATCACTCTTGTTACGGCCTACTTCGGGCGAACAGGAAGTGGTGTGCGTTGTTGTTATTTACTGCATGACTTGTGCGTAGGACGGTTCCTCAGCGGTCAGATCATCATTCCAATCCTTGTGTGCGGGAATGAGCCTTTCCACCGTGTACCTCTCTGCCAGCTGTTCCTTCATGCGCCGGCTGGCCAGATGGCCAGCCTCGTCATTGTCGAGGCAGAGCAGGACCGTATTGATTTGCGGCTGCCGCTCCAGCAGCTTCAGCACCGGCTGAATGGAGGTGCCGCAGCAGGCCACATAGCTGTGGCTTTGCCAGTTCTCCGGATGGAGCGTGATGTAGGAGAGCATATCGATGGGAGCTTCGAACACATAGAGGCTCCCATCTGTGCCGATGTGGTGGAAGCTGTGGCGGGGATCGCAGCCCTCCACATTGAGCCGGAAGGCTTTGCCGAAGCTGTTGGCGCTGCGCTTGTGGGCATGGCGGGGGACGCCGTCTTCATCCGTACCCACGAAAACCGCATTGTGGTAATCGGCGTCTTCATACAGCAGCTTCTCTCTTGCAAAGTGCGCCACAACGCTCCGGTCGATATTCCGGTGCTTGACCAGATAGGCATAGACCCGGCGCATATTGGAATTGGCCGGCGGAAGGACAAAGGGCTTCGGCGGATCCTCTACCCGTTCTTCGGCAGAGGGATAAACCGTTCCCAGCTCGCCTCCCAGAAGCATGGTCACCGCCTCCGGATAGCTGAGGTGATAAAACCGCTGCACGAAGCTGACGGCGTGGCCGCCCCGCTCCTCGGCATGATCGTACCACTCGTTGCCGCGGATGGTGACACTATTTCCGCCCATGCCGAATGTGGCGGATACTGTCTGTGTCGATTTGACAGGACCGCAGAAACGAGTATCTTGGCCATGGTTATCAAATACAAGCGGCTGGTGCCCATGTTCCTGGGCCCGAAGCGTCCCTGTGATGTCCAGGCTGCACTCCATCACGCTGCCGCCTTGGTCGTTCAGGTATAAGATGGATGGCATACAGTTTCCGCTGGCGCTGCCTTTCAAGGTGGGGGCAAGCTCCTCGCCGTAGCCGATGCTTCCGGCAGAGGCTCCTGCCCCGGCAGAGAAGCCAGCAGTCAGGACACAGGGATACCCCTGACCGGCCTGACCGCCGCCTGCACTCAGAGATGTGTGCCGTTCCGGCGTCAGAAAACAATCGCCGTTGCCTTTGGCCACGACACCCTCCGCGATGAAAGTCTGCTGCTTCATTCCCGGCTGGGCGCCCAACGCTCCGGCCACATCGTGCAGATCTCTGACCTCATCCCGCTGGTTTGCGGCAAAGGCAATCGGCTGGATCAGACCGTTGCGGCCGGTGGACATTCCGCAGTTCACGCCAAGGGTGGCCGCGACCGAGCCGGTCAGGTCACCGTTATAGCCATCAAAGCCCTCGGTGCAGCCGTCCTGCTGGCTGGCGTGAGGCGGTTGCTGATTGTGAACCGTATCGGCCGGCGGAGCAACCCCAGACTGGATCTCCAGCGCACGATTGAGTTTTCGGGGCAGCTCTTTCCCGCGTTCAAAGGCTCTGCGCAGGATGCCCAGGCAGGCTTTCCTGGTCAAATAGTATTTGTCCGGCGGATCGTCCTGCAAAATCTGCGACAAGGAAGATTCTTTTTCTTCTCTGGGGGACACCCCAGTATTGAGCGTCGAGGCATCTCCACGCCAGGGAGAAATCAGTTCCCAGTAGAATTCGCCCAGCAGATTCCCAGCGCCCGGTGTCAGGTCGAGGGACTGAAATACCACTGACTTTAATTCGGACAATCTCCTCGAGGACGATCCGGAAATCCTCTCCTTTTGGGGTTCCGCTGGAGAAGGCTCCTGGAACATTCTCCCACACCATAAATCGAGGTCGTATATCGAGAGCTGCTCGGCCTCGTTGTCTATCCGCATCTCTCATCTCCTTTACAATTCGAACCTGTTCCATAAAAAGGCCGGAGCGTTCACCGGAGAGGCCGGCACGGTTTCCGGCCACAGATAAGTCCTGACAGGGTGAGCCGCCGCAGATGATGTCCACCGGCGGCAGCTTTGCTCCGTCAAGCTTTGTAATGTCGCCCACATGAACCATATCGGGAAATCGAAGCCGCGTCACCTCGATGGGGAAGGTTTCGATCTCACTTGCCCACACAGGTACGATGCCGTTGTGAACCGCAGCCAGGGGAAAACCGCCAATCCCGTCAAACAAGCTGCCCATTGTCAGAGTTTTCATTTGGCTACCGCCTGAACAACGGTCCTTGTGGTATTGACCGCAGCCTGAGCGGTATAGACTGCAGACATGATATTGGCTCTTGTGGTGGTATCCAGACCAAAGGCGCCGGCAATACGGGGGATCTCGCCGGCGGACAGCATCAGACCAAGGCCAAGGAGGGCATGGTCCTTGAATACCATGAGACCGGCGATGAGAATGGTGGATTGCAGGAAGGCGGTCAGGCACAATCCGATAATCTGCTTGCACCATTGGATAAAGCCATCCGTATAACCGCGCGGGACGCTGAACATATAGAGACTGCCCACTGCGATTTGAATGAGCAGAATGCCGCCACGCTTCAGGTTTGCGAAGAAGACCTTTATCACGGCGTAGGCCATCAGAATGATGCAGAATAAAAGCATGATTGGGCTGGTGATGGAAGCAAAGCCGAAGTATGAGCCGGTGGTCATTCCAGTCAGCGAATCAATGCCGCTGAGTGAATTCACAATCTCGGTTGCCGCCTCGCCGATGGAGGTGCCATACCCTGTGATCCCCGCGGTGAGGCTTGCCTGCAATGTGACGGAAAGCTCATAGAGCCGAATCGGCACAACCGTAAACAGGCTCACCGCCATAAAGCCCTTGATGGCACACAGAGCGGTTTCTTTGAGGTTCCCTCTGCCGGAGGAATACTCGATGCCGCACTCAAAACAGGCCACAACGAGACCGGTCACATAGAGCGCCCAGGCCAGATAAGAGAAAAACAGTACAATGCTCTGCACCCAGCTCAGTTCGAACAACTCGACGCCCATGTTGCCCATCTCGGCGAAAAAGTTTCCGAGAAAGCCCATGACCTGTCCGTAGATCCAATCCACGATTTGACCGAGGATGGTGTCGGCAACAAAATCCCAAATAAACAATGGTTCGTTCACCTCTTTTCGGGGTGAGGCCGCACCAACTGCTTGGGATAAAAGGCCAGGGGCCGTACAGCTGGTACGGCCCCTGGGTCAGTTCTTTACATGGTCTGTTGCCACTGGGGGGCAGCGGTTTGGGCTTGCTCCTGAAACACCTCCAGATAATCCGATACCGCATCCGTGAGCTGCTGGTAGTCCTGACTGTTGGGATGGTAGACATACCAATCTGCTTTCCCGTAGTCATCCCAGATGTAGGGATTGATCCCATTGCGGAAGTTCGGGTTGCCGGTTTGCTTTTTCCCGAGAATGTCGGAAAGATTCAGAAGCAACACATCCACCTGGCCTTCGTTCCGATTCAGAATGGAAACGCGAAGGGCATGGTATTGATTTGCGACGATTCCCGTAACGAACTGGATCTTTGCCCGATTCAACTCATCGAGACGCACATAGCAGGCTCGGCCTACATAGGTGGCGTCCGGATACTTTGGGGCAACGATCTTGTGAAGCTCTTGCTCGAAAAAGTTCATATACCCTCCTTAGATGCCAATGATGCTCCAGAGATACATGGGCGCAGTGAGGGTAAACACGAGGCAGGCAAACAGGATGGCGGGAGCCGCCCACTCGAACTGGCCGCTCTTGCGATACTCGAAGTAGGCGGTGCCCAGCTTGGCAAAGAAGAATACGGCCAGAATCAGGTCGATGGCGGGAAACACCACATTGTCTACCACCGACTTGATCTGAGTGGATGCGGTGGACCAGGTGCTCTCGACGGCGCCGGCCACATCTCCGGTACCGGCGGCGAAAGCTGTGGTCGCCATCAGGCAGGTCATTGCCAAGACCACGACAAGCATAACGATCAGGCGCTTATAGTTGAATTTACGCATAGATTTCCTCCATTGTGTTATTAAGTTGTGGGGGCGATATGCCAGTCTTCCCAGAGATCGCCGGAAATCCGGACGGAGTCCGTCAGGTTAAGCGACAGCATTCCCGCCGGTGTCCAGCAGTCCAGTAGCCCGGTGTACGGCGTATAGCTCCCATCGGGATACCATATCGGTGTGAAATGGGTCGGACGATTATAGGTGCTGTATGGATTGTCCTTGAAAGTGAAGGTGGAGCGTTTGCCGCTGATGCTTCGATCCAGGAGCCTCCAAAAGCCCTCGTAGTTGAACTCCGGGAAATAGGTCACCGCATTCTGCGCCGCAGTCACGGCAGAACTCTGCGTGGTGCTGACGCTGGCCGTAACGCTCTGCTGGATGCCGTATCCGCTCTTGAGCGCAGAGGAAGATGCCGTGGGCGACAGGCTGTCCGGCGTGATGACCATGGTTGCCGTCAGGCTGGCTGTGTAGGCGTTATAGTCAAACTCCCACCAGCCCTGATCCTCCCACCAGCCGTTGTCCACCCAGTGGTACCAGCGGTCCGTGTGGGATTTGCCCTCGCTGTCCGTCCACCGATCCGTGTGCCAGCACTTCTCCCAGTTTTCAACCCACACCCAATTTTCCTGCCACCAGGGAGACCAGATGCCCCAGGAGGCGGAGGACACTTCTTCTTTCTCCGGGATATCCGCGAGGGTGAAGGTGTCGTTTCGGTCATCGGCCACGGGATTGGGCGGGTCGTTGCCGTCCAGATCCACGATGTTGGCGGTGATGGTGCTTTGCGCCGTGCCTCCGCCCAGCACCCTGACCTGAATGGTGCAGACACAGGGTTCATCGGGGGTATGCCACTTCACCCAGACCAGCTGGCTGTCGCCGTCAGGATAGTAGACATTGCTGACGGTATAGGTGCTGCCTTCGATCACAAACTGCACGGTGACCGGGTTGTCCGGGTCTGACTGCCCGCCGGACACCTCCACCGAGGTAATGACATCGGTGTCCACCCGGTATTCGTAGTCAAACGCATCCACCTCCGGTTCCTCCACCTCATCGTTGAAGCGGACGATGCCGATCCCCAGCGAGGAGATGATCTGCTCGTTACTGACCTTGCTGGTAGTGCTGCCTGACCACGCAGGATACCCGAGGTCGGCTTCCTCCAGGAAGATAGCGAGCGGGAGATTTTGGTGGGTCAGCGACCCCATCCAGTAGCGGAGATTTCCGTCAACGACCTGGTCATAGAGTGCGGCTTCCGTGGCTGTCATAGCGTAGTTGGCACCGTTATAGACCAGATACGCAATCGGCTCGATGACGATTTTATAATCGCCGCAGATCAGCGTATCGAAGTCCATCCCCACATATCCAGCGATGGCTCGGATGACCTGTTCATCAGTGAAGTAGCTGCGGATGGCATCAATACTGGCCGGATAGCTGCCGGAGGAGATGATGCGGGGCAGGCTCTGCGAGGGATTAATGTAGCTGTAGTTTCCCACTACTGGAGAGATGCTCTGCCCGCTGTTATAGGACAGCTTGCTGACCTTGCCGAAATGGATGATGCCAGATGCGGGCGTTTTGTTGGTTAGATCGATCACTGTGCCTACTACGGCGTGGCTGTCCACATTGATTACGGATACACGGACGCCATCCATGCCGGGATTCCAATAGCTTGTAGATGTTCCGCTGCCCATGTTGCCGCCACCGCCATCGATGTTTTCATCTCCGGTTGCGTAGGCAGGTACAGAGATGGACAGCATCAGGACAGCGGAGAGAATAAGAGCAAGGATTCGCTTCACAGGTGCTCTCCTTTCCGATTTTTTCAAATAGAAACGGCGCAGTCACTTCCGACTGCGCCGTTATTGCGGATGAGGGGGTCAATTACCGCCGCCCATCTCGCCGATCTTATTTCCGTTTTCATACATACTGTTGTCCTGAACGCCGGTGTTCTCACCGCTGTTTTCCACATAGCCGAAGCCGGGTACATAGACCTGACCGGAGCTGTTGGTGCTTCCCGCGGCAGGCTCCGTTTCGGTGGGAGTCACTGTGGGAGTTTCCTCATAGGTGGGCGGCGCCTCATCCTCGGTCTTGCGCTCCTCCTCCGGCACATCCGTTCCGTCGTGGTCATCCGGCAGCGTGGTGGTGCCGGATGGTGCTTCCGGTTTTTCGGGGGATTCCGGCTTTACAGGATCTGCCTGGATGGTCTGCTCCAGGCCGCTGGAGTCTGCACCCTGGGCGGGATCGGTTTCGGATGCGTCCGGCGTTTCCATCTGGACATCCAGATCAGTCTGGCTGTTATTGTTGATATCCACATTGGGATCACCGCTCTGGGTGGGATCATCGGAAACCACACCGGAAGAAATATTGGCATTACCGCCGAACCGGACGGCGATCCCAACGGCTGCCGCAATGCAGAGCAGGCAGCAGACGGCGATGAGGATGATCCTCTTTGTCTTGTCTGTCATGGTGTATGCCTCCTTGGTGTATTTCTTGTTAATGGGACAATACCACATTTTTCTGTGGAAGTCTATTGAAAAGACCGGATGGATCAGAAGAGAGGCACATATTTGGCCTCTGTGTGCAAAGTCATGCTGGCGGCGGGCAAAAGATTCCCCAGAAACCGGACAGGCACCTCCAGACGGATCTCCACCAGCGCGGTATATCCCTCGCTCTGGCCGGAACCGAGACTGTTATTTTCCAGAACCACGGACAGGTCGGAGATGGTATATTCCACCTCGCCGCCTGAAATTTTCTGATACCCGCCCGCTGTATTTTCCAGACCGAGCGTTTCAGAGAGCTGGCCATACACATCGCCGGTGTCGATGCTCTCATCCCAGCGGCCTGTACCGTCCGGATACCAGCCAGCGGCGTATCCCTCACGGACGGCGTGGTACACATCGTCATAGTTGTCATTGACGGTGGAGATGACCGCCTGCTGCGCGGCCTCCTTTACGCCTTGGGCAATGATCCACAGCCGGCTGAACTCGGCAATGGCGCAGAACAGCATCAGCAAGACCAGCACAATGGCAAGGATCATGGGGGTGCCCTCGCCGGAGCGACGGCGAAAGATATGTTTGCATTTCAATGGTTTCACCAACTTTCATCGCGGGCACACAGGCCCGATTATTCCGGCTCCTGGTGCGCGAACTGGGTGCAGCGGCACGCTGCTCACTTCCAATACACCTCCGACTTGCCTGTGGCGGAAGCCGTCAGCGTGATTGGGAACGAGCCAAATCCTCCGAACAGGCCGATATCTGTTTCCAGCGTCAGGGTCACGGTGACCTCGTCATTGAGCTGGATGCGTCCGGTGGTGGACCACCGAATGTCGGGGTCAAGCCCGGTGCTGTCGGTAAGCGCCGCCGCCCGGCGGGTGGTCTCCGTGCCAACCCGACCGGCGATCTCCGCCTCGCGCACCAGCTCCACCGCATAGGTGTCCAGCTGCTGTTTGGTGATATAGACCGGCAGCACACGAACCACCAGCGCGAGCACCAGCATGGCGCACACCACCAGGACGCATACATCGATATAGCCTTCGCCGGAGCGCCGTTTCAGTATTTTTTTCATGGCGACCTCCTTTAGAACAGGCTTCCCAGAGAATTGACGATCTGGTACACGATGATGACGATGTAGGTCATCATGAAGCACATGAGCATGATAAAGCTGAATACCCGGATTTTGGGCGGGATCTTTGCGGCCTTGGCTTTGAGCCGCTGCAGTTCCTGCGCTTTCAGATCGTGGGAGAGCATCTGAAAATACATCCTGCCATCGTCGCCACGCAGAATGCCGATGAGGCCGCGGACGATGTCCGAAATGATGGCAGAGCCCATTCTGGCTTCAAATCGGATGAGCGCTGCCTCATAGGAGGAGGACCGCATATCCGCTGTCAGCACATCCAGCTCCCGACCAAAGTCCGGTCCGGCGTGTTTCTTGTAGTTTTCCAGAATCCGCAGGACATCCCGGCTGGCAGCCAGCTCCTGATGGATGGTGGCGACGAACCGGGGCAGCTCGCCCTCGATCAGCTCCATTCTGGCCTTGACCAGCTCGTCAGCCCGACGGCTCTCCTTGAACCAGGTCAGCACGGCCAGCACCACGATGAGGGGGCTCAGGATGGGCAGGATCAGCAGGCACGGGATGATGCCGAGCAGGATGAGGCAGGGCTTCAGGATCGAATAAGCCGTGTAGACCTGGGGCGTCATATCCAACCCTGCCGCCGTGAGCTTGCTCTCCAGCCGGCGGTATTTGTATTCGTCCATTCGGATCAGCGGCGCCAGCTTCAGCGCCCAGCCGAGGATCAGCGCCTCCAGAGCTTTGACCAGGCTCCGCTCCCGCCGTCCGGCAGAGATGAGTGCCCGTTCCGTGGCCAGTCTGGGAATCTTCAGAAGGTCGGCGAGGACGAAATACAGTCCGGCGGCCAGCGCGGTCCCGAATAGGAATAAAAGTACGCCCATTTCCTCACCTCCGATACTCAATAGGCTGGGTCAGTTTCACCACAAAGGCAAAGGACACGAATACGGCTGCGATGCAGACGGCGATGACCATCTGGCCGGGGATGGTGTCCACCAGGGTGTGGTACCAATCGGTGTTGATGAACCGCACCAGCGGGATATTGATCAGCACCAGGATCGCCATGGTGACGAACTCCTTGCGGGGGCCGAAGACCAGATTTTCCAGCTCTCCGTTGACCACTCGCATATCCGACAGCTTGCTAACGATGGGAGTCAGGGTGCTTTTCAGGCTGCGGTCTGTCTGGCATGCCATCACCGCTTCGCACCACTCCTGCCACACCTCATTGTCGATGGCGTATTTCAGGTCGTGAAGTGCAGCGTCCATGTCCGGGTCAATATGCTTGATGCGGGTCAGAAACCGCTGGAACACCTCCTGCACCGGGTGGTGCAGGTATCGGACATTTTCCTCCACCGCCTGCTGGAAGTTTTCCGTGCGCAGATAGGCGGTGGTGATGACCGACAGCGCCGTTTCCAGCTCTGCGGCCACATCCTTTTTGAAGCTGCCGGCTGTCAGCTTGACATACCAGAACGGCGCCAGCATAAAGCCGACGGCCAGCACAGGGACAAGGAATGCGTTCCCGGCGAGAATGGCGATGCAGGCGCCCAGGGCAAACAGCACCAGGGAGGCCATGCACACCATGGGGAACTTCCCCTCACACCCGGATGCGGCCAGCACCGCCTGCGCCTCCGTGATCTCCCGGCGGAAGAAGCCGGCCTTTTTTCGCTTGGTCGTCTCGTTGATATCCGCCCGGATGCTGCCGGGAGCGGCAGTCAGCCGGGAGAAGATGCTGTCGCTCATTTCTGCGGGGGAGATCCCCAGCACCATAAAAAGCCCGGCGATCATGCCGATGCAGGCGATCAGTTGGATCATTGTCATGCAGTTTCCTCCTTTCTCTGGATGAACTGCTCCAGCTCACCGCGGGGCATACCGTTCTCGATAAAGCGGCGCTGCAGGCTCTCGGACATTTCCTCGCACTTCTGGTGGTGTCCCTCAATGATGAACCGGTCGCCCTCCAGACGGTTTTCGGTGATGTTGTACTCGTAGAGCTTGTGAAGCCGTCGGCTCCCATCCGGCAGGATCTCACATTCGGAGATGTTGGTGATGCGGCGCTCCTTGTTCTCCAGCTGGCGGCAGTAGACCACAATGGGATATGCCTCAGTGACATAGCCCATGAGCGTATCGTCGGGGGTGTCCACGGCCCGCTTGCACAGGGATACCATGCGGCGATAGGTGCCCTCGCTGGAGCTGGAGTGGATGGTGGTGAGAACGGCCACTCCCACGCGGGCGGCCTCCTGGGCGGCATTGGCCTCCGGGCCGCGCATCTCACCCACGGCGATGATGTCGGGATTAAAGCGAAGGGCGATGTCCAGCAGCGCGATCTGGTCGATGCGCTGCCGCTCGTTCTCGCTGTCGCGGGTCTGGGTGTGGACGACGGAGTTGACCACCCTGCCGTTCTGCTCCCGGATGAGCTGAAGCTCACGGGAGCCGTCCTCGATGGTGAAGATCCGCTTGCGGTCGGGAATGGTGGACAGGAGCCAGCCCGCCACAGTGGTCTTGCCGGAGCTGGTGGCGCCTGCCACACAGATGGAGACGCCGTAGCGCAGGCAGACGGACAAGAAATCCAGCATTTCCTCCGTGGCGGTGCCGCTGCCCACAAAGTCCTCCTTGGTCAGATTCTTGGGGTTGACGATTCGGATGGAGGCCGCGACTCCGGCATCCTCGTCCAGCACCGGGGTCTTGATGACCGAGACACGGATGTTTTTGGCCAGACGGGAGGTAATGATGGGACTGGCGTTGTCCAGCACCTTGCCGGAGTTCTGGAGCATACGGCGGATGACATTGGCCGCGTGGTCCGGCGAGTCGAAGTGTTCCTCCAGCTTGACGGTGCGGCCGTCGGAATACTGGATCTCAATGTCGCGCCAGGAATTGATGTCGATCTCCTCGATTCCGTCGGCGAAGATGTACTTGGTCAGAAACCCATACTCGGCCATCTCCGTATAAAGGGCGTCCACCAGCTCGCTCTGGCTCATGCCGTCCACCGCCATGCGATTGTCCTGCAAATAGCGGGCGATCCGGCGCTTCATCTGCTCCTTGGCCTCATCGCCGCTCTCTGTAATCAGGGTGGCATAGGTACCGGAGAGGTAGGACTGTACCTGAGTGAGAACCTCCGCGAAGGGCATCCCCTCGGCCTGGGGAGCGAAGAATACATCGCTCGCCTTGGGGGCGACCTTGGTCTCCGCAAAGATGGCCCTTCCGGTATTTTCCTCGAAGGAGATATCATGCACCTCGGCCTGCTCCGGCTTGGCCTCCGCCCGGGCGGCGGACGGGGCAGCGGCAAACAATGAATTGCTTCTTCTGTCGCCAAGCATCAGAACACCTCCTTGCAGATTTTCTCGATCTCCCGGCGAAACGCCTTGCTGTCTTTCATGGAGAGATCATTCAGAAGCGTGCCCTCCAGATACTGCTCCTCCAACTCCTGGGAGTGCGGAAGCTGGAAAGCGACGCTCCCAAGCACCTGACCGATGCGGTCCGCCGCCTGGAGGGGCTTGATGTTGGACGCCGCCTTATACTGCTTGTCCTCATCCCAGTGCAGTTCCCGAAGGAGCGGGAGCTGGCTGGACAGGTAGCCGATGGATTTCAGGTCGCAGTTGGCCAGCCGGAGGACGCTGTCAGCCTCCATGAGCGCCACGGCGGAGAGGATGTCATTGGCGATATAGCTGGAGCAGTCGATGACCACATAGGGGGCAATCTCACGCAGGCCGCGGATGAGCTCCTCCGCCTGCTGCTTGGTGCAGGCCGCGTAGGTATACTCGTTTTCCCCCTTGCGCAGCCCCAGCATGGTCAGGTAGGACAGCTTCTTGTGGGTGGTCAGGTTGTGCTTGATGAGATTCACGGAGATCCGCTGGGCGGCGAAGATGCTGCCCAGGGATTTGTCGCACTCCAGCTCAGAGGGCGGGCAGATGCAGGGCATCATGGGGGCGGTCATATCGCAGAGCAGCAGCGCCACATTCTTTTTCTGGGACGCCAGATGCTTTGCGATCTTCACCGCGGTCACGGTCTTGCCGCAGCCGGGGCTTCCCCAGACGGCAAGGACTCCACCGCCGGATTCCTCGATGATTTCAACCTCCTCCGGCTCTGTGCTGCGGTGAAACAGGCTTCCTTTCATGAAGTTCATTCCGCAGCCGCCTCGCTCTCTGCGGCAGAATCAGCGCCCTCGCTTTCCCCGGTTTCGGTATTCTCAGTTGTCTCGGCAGTCTCCTCGGCTTCTGGCTCGGCGTACAGCTCCTCGATCAGAGCGTCCTGCGCCTCCATGAACGCGGAGGCATTCTCAGGCGTCCCACGATAAACCAGCGCCAGATGCAGCTCGCTTTCCTGTTCCAGCCCGGCCAGCACCTTGGCCTGCTCGGTGGTCACCAGCAGGGTGACGGTGGAGGGCAGCTCTTTTTCATCCTCAACCGCCTCGCCGGTGTTGGCGTCGTAACCAGAGGAGGCGGTAACAGAGATCACCTCTACATAGGGCGGGTTGAACAGCACGAAGATCTGATGCACATTTTTTGCGCTGTCGATCTGCTCCCCGACCATTTTGCGCCACCTTGTGCAGTCATCCGAATTGTTGATCAGGTCGACCATGGAGAGGCTCCCATCCTCATTCCGAAGCGCGGAGATCCCGGAGTTTGTGAAGGGGTGGCTGACGATCACCGGGGAGAGGGCCGTTTCCTGGATCTGCACATCGAGGAGGGTGTGCGCCACCAGCTTTACGCGGAGCAGATCGGTTTCACGGGGCATCAGGAAAGGCCTCCCATCTCCATCGCCTGGGGTTCCTCAGCGAAGGGGCTACTGCATCGGCGGATCAGGCCGAACTCGGTTCGCCGGACTCCTTCCTCCGCCATAGTGTCCTCACCCAGCTTCTCGAAATCCATATACCCGTCGATGGTATCAATCAGCTCGTCATCAGCACCGATGCGCCGAAGGACTGCTTGCCCGTATTCGTAAGTGTCCTCCGGAATGCGCTCATAGTCGTCCAGATTCATGGCACAGCGGAGAGCCTCCTGCATAGTCCCCGGCTGCTCCACAGAAAGAACCGACAGATATTTCAGCAGTTCACCATCTTCACACTGCATCCCCTCAATGGCCCAAGCCAATTCGTTTGCATCTTCCACGCAGACCCCTGTGGTGGGAATGTGCTCGTCCATATAGGGAACGGAAAACGACACCTTGGTTACTGCTGCCTCTGCAAAACAATCGATTCCTAGTGTTCTTTTTACTCGCTCCAATTCTTCCTTCGTTGCCGGAAGGCAGACACTCACTTGCGCTTGGGGAGAGGAGAGGTCAAGCTGGATCTTCGATTTTTTCTCTCTGACAAGCTCATCATCCTGCTTGCGGAGCACATAGCCTGCATAGGTATAGGCGCCGCCATGCTCGGCATAGTATTCTGCGCCGATTTTTGAGAAGTCCAGATAGGGCCAGGCTGCTTCGGGAAATCTGGGGTCACCTTGAATCTGACCGGCAACAGCGACATATCGGCCAAGCGTCACATCCGAGTTTACATTAGGGATGAGAATGTAGTCCGACACCTGTTCCGCCACACTAATCATATCGTTCAGGTTATTGATGCTGTTGCCATCCAAGGCGCCGGCATAGATATCTCGTTCGCGGGAGTCCATTTTGGCAATGATGCTCGAAAGCTGATTCAGCTGTGCAAGCTGCGTTCTGGAATCAGGGTCGAGTCCGCCGAGGTACGACGGCAGATTGGTGATCACGCTTTTGATCTCGACGATCTCTGTTTTTCCTGCTCTGCTGGCCTCATCAAGCTGGCTGGCCGCTTCTGTCATGGCGTCATGAGAGGCGGGCAAATTGAGCGGGACAATGACAGGACTCCCACTTCGTTTCATGAAAAGTTGGATCATGTCATCCCTCCCATCTGAACCCCCTGTTCCCGCTGGCACTGATCCACCGGATCTTCTGCCATCAGTTCCTCCAGATCTACTGTGCCAACATAGGCGATGTAGCCTCGGTCGGTAAACACGCCCGACTGATAGTCCATGTGCTGCAGGCCATACCGCTCGTAGTCATAAAACTCGTCCAGATTGGGGTCATACTCAAAATGGCCGGATCTCTGAATCATGTATTTCCCATATTCCTCGGGGGTATGAGCGCCGGGGGCGAATTCAAACAGATCCATGTTTTCCGCCAGACGGCGGATCTGGCTGGCGTTTTCCGGCTTGGCCATGCTTACTGCCGCCCCCAACTTCTTGCGGTCATGAATCGAAAACTTCTCCACAGCCAGCGCCAGCTCATTGAGTTCGTGGATGTTATCGCACCGGAAATCCAGTGCTACATCCACTTCCTCCGGAAATGAGCTGTCGGCTATCCAGAGACGCATATCCTTTGGCTCGGTAATGCCGGAACGCTGCATGGCACGCTCAATTTGTCCTTTGGATGCGGGAAGGTAGACCCAGGTGACATTCTTGCTATTCTCCGGTTCCTGTCGGGGGGATATTCCGACGGCAGTCATATCGGCCTCATAGTGATAGCAGGGCAGGTGCTTCCCATCATAGAGCTGTGAAAGCTGCATACCGTTGTCATAGACCACGCCATAGCGGGTGACAGTTCCCTCATTGTCCTCAATCAGCAGAATGGCGGTTTCCTCTCCGTCCAACTGCTCCAATTCTTCCATGCTTGCGCAGCCGCCGTGGATGTTCATGTAGTGGTCACGGCCAATCTCCTTTAAATTTGTGAAGTCCGTAATCACCGTTGCCTGCTGACAACAAAAGGTCAGATTGATGAGATCCTTCATGCTGGCGAGATTCAGCTTTTCAGCCATCGCCTGAAATTGCGAAAACTCGCCCACAGTAAAGCTGTCCAGCCGCTTTGCCAGATAGTCCAACTCATCAAGGTTGACTTTGGTGCATACCAGCCGATTCAGCACGGGCCAAGCACTA
>UMHL01019309.1_pt1 | contig 44332 bp, 27 predicted proteins | sample 1965551 | NCBI WGS metagenome assembly UMHL01 (sample SAMEA4836100, study PRJEB28245) | human gut metagenome | biome: gut microbiome; material: fecal sample | place: Denmark | collected 2008 | reverse complement strand
CTCACGCCGTTAACGTGGGTTCGATTCCCGCACGGGTCACCAGGAAAAGCACCTTAACGTAAGCTAAGGTGCTTTTTTGTATATCTAAAACCACTCGCTAGGCGAGTGGTTCGATAAAGATTATATCGATGAGTAATGAAACTCAAACGAAGAATTTTGGAATAGTACCAGTGGGGCAATTCCAGACTGGGTTATTGGCGTATCGCCGGTAGTCCTGTATGAAAAGGTTCCATTGCAAACGAAAGACTCGCAGAAGCAGGATATTTTAGTATCCTCAGGCGCTACTACGAGTCCTTGCACTTATGCGGCTGAACCGCCGTGTACCGGTCGGTACGCACGGTGGTGTGAGAGGTCGGCTCTTTAGTTAAGAGAGCCTCCTACGCGATTCTTTTAGGTAAAAAGCAAACAAACAGAACACTTCATTCAAATGCATATAGCGGCTATTTATTTCATACAGAGACAAATAGCGGCACAGAACAGATATAATAAAAGAAGCTATAAAAAGCAGGTATTCACGTGGAGGACGATATCGTTTCTACATGAACACCTGCTTTTTTATTTATTATTTACTGGTGGAATAAATAGTGGCAGCCAAGTATTCATCACTGACCCAACCATAAATCCCATTGTAATATACAACAACCCAGTCAGGCACATTGCTGCTATAGCCGCATTCCCATACGATGATACCGTAGGGGATATTATCCATTTTTTCATAATTTGTACCGGGACCTTTACGCATAACCAGCCCATGATCAGCAGTGGTGTAGGTACAAAGGCTATCAATTCGGCTAAGCGTTACATCTGGTGCAACGCATCCATCCGGCAGAATAACGTTGGCATTGTTTTCGGTATAATCCTGTACTTGCAGCAAGCCCCAAAGGCCATTCTGTTTTGCCCATACGCAGCCATCGCGTGCGGGGGCTAAATCTTCATATTGCCCAGCGGAAATTATCTCATTGCCGTAAACATCCAGAACTAGCTTTTGTCCGGACTGGGTTTTCACAACTACCATGCCGGATAAGTCTGCGTAAGGATATTCAACAGTTTCGTTCATGATGGACAAACTCATCTGCGGCTGATAAATGCAGGGGATTACTAAAGCACCGCTTTGGTCGCAATATCCCCAGTTACCGGCTGCATCCTTTACCGCGATTAAAGATTCACCGGCCATGCAGGCATCCTGGTAGTCGAAATCGGTTAAAATTGTACCGTTTTTATCCGCAACGGCAAAAGGTGCAGAATTGTCAACAAGATAACCGGCATATTCATCATCCCAAATGCCTTGCTGGATGCCAACCAAATCAGGAGCATACACCTGTTCGATGGGCGTGCCACTAAATGTATAGACACCAATAGCAGAACGGTAAATCTGGCTGTCACCTAAAATCCACTGGATGCCATACCCGCCGTGCCCGCCCAGCATGGTTGTAAAAGGCATTTGTTGGGCAACCAGCTCCTGGTTAATCTGTTCTTCCAGGGCATTCAGCTTCTGGTAATCGTATGTATCATCTACCCCAATGGAGAGCTCCTGCTCACCATACAGGTACGGGATGCTTTCTGACAAATCTTCCAGAAAAGCATTACAGTTGGCAGCATTAAACAGGCTCCAGCGTTCGCCCTTGCGCACAGCGTACAGATTTCGGGCAGCGGCGTAACCGGCAGTGTGGGTTTCGCGGGAGAAGAGAGGAATCATCTCGTCAAAATCATATTGCGGCGGTAACTTCCAGTTGGCATTGCTAGTGGATGGTATAGCTGTGGCAACAGCTTCACTGGTCGGGGAAAGAGCAGCGGAGGAAGCAGGTTTATTTTCTGGCGCTGCAGCACAAGCGGTAAGCATTATTGCGGTGATAACACTGGCAGAAAATGAGAATAACTTCCTTTTCATGGCTTTTCACTCCTTGCGTAAATGATTTTTCGGTAAGATGAAGAAGTAATATAAGAAAGTGAATTCATAAACCCTATAATATCTTATTTTATCAAAAATATCTGCTAATGGGAATAGCTAACAATTCTACATGGATAAATTTGGATAGTATGACAAAGATTGCAGAACTGGAGTGAAAGTCCGAATTATGGGATGAGTGATCTGCTATAATAGAGAAAAGCAAAACAGAAGGGAGTTTGATTATGCACCAGGAGAAAAAGATGCTGGCTCATATCAGTGAAGACGGAACCCGCGTCCAAACGGTAGCGGACCATTTGCAGGGAACGGCAGTCCTATGTGGGCAATTTGCAGCAGCCTTTGATGCCCAGCAACAGGGAACCTGGCTTGGATTACTGCATGATATTGGTAAATATAGTACAAAGTTTCAAAAGCGCCTGCAAGGTGGAGAGAAAGTGGATCACTCAACGGCTGGTGCACAGGTGGCTGCCCGATATGGTCAAATCCCACTGGCTTTTGCTATTGCGGGACACCATAGCGGCCTGCCGGATGGAGGAGGCCGAAGCGATACCGCGCAGGATGCGACAATGTTTGGGCGATTGAAAAAGGGCGTTGAACCCTATACCCAATGGACGAATGAGATTAAACTGCCGTCCATACCGCCCCAGCCGGAAATGATGAAGGAAAATCGTTTTACACAGGCATTTTATACCCGGATGTTGTATTCCTGCCTGGTCGATGCGGACTATCTGGATACGGAAAACTTTATGAGCAGCCCTAAACCGCGCGGACAAGGCCAGACAATGGATGAACTGCTGAAAAGGTTGAACCAATATACCGCAAAATGGAGCCATCCCCAGGGAACCTTGAATCAGCGCCGCAGTTCAATTTTGAGTGCCTGTACAACGGCAGGGCAAACAGGGCGGCGCGGCCTTTATTCCCTGACCGTTCCTACAGGCGGGGGAAAAACGGTAGCGTCATTGGCATTTGCGCTTTCGCTAGCTGTAAAGAACCATATGGACCGAGTTATTTATGTGATCCCTTATACATCCATTATTGACCAGACCGCGGATGTGTTTTCGGAAATATTAGGAGCAGAAAATGTTTTGGAACACCATTCAGGGGTGGACTACTCTGCCAAGGAAGATGATGAGCCGGCAGCCTACCGCAAAGCATTGGCGGCGGAAAACTGGGATGCTCCGGTGGTGGTTACCACATCCGTGCAATTCTTTGAATCACTTTACGGCAACCATGCGTCACAATGCCGTAAATTACATAACATTGCAAATAGCGTGGTCATTTTTGACGAAGCACAAAACCTGCCGGTTCCTTATTTGCGCCCCTGCGTTGCGGCAATCGCGCAGCTTGTACAGCATTACCGCGCAGCAGCGGTGCTTTGCACGGCCACACAACCAGCTTTGCAGCCCTTGTTTGATGAACTGGCGCCTGGGCTGCAGATGACGGAACTTTGCCCACATCCCAAAGAGCAATATCAGGCATTCCGGCGTACAACGCTAAAAATGCGCGGAGAGTTGGAACAAAGTCAGCTTGGTGCAGAACTGGCAGCGCAGGAACAAGTGCTGTGTATTGTAAACCGGAGAAAAACAGCACAGGAATTATACAATAACCTGCCCAAAGAGGGCAGCTACTGCCTGACAACATTGCTATACCCAGCCCATCGCAAACAGTTATTGCAGGAAATACGGGAACGCTTAAAAGATGGGCTGCCCTGCCGTGTGATATCAACTTCTTTGATCGAAGCGGGTGTTGATGTGGATTTCCCGGCTGTGTACCGCGAGGAAGCAGGTTTGGATTCCATTTTGCAGGCGGCGGGGCGCTGCAATCGAGAGGGAAGACGCCCGGCGGAGCAGAGCTTGGTACAGATTTTCACATTGGAAGGGCAGCATGTACCGCGCATGCTGGAACAGAATGTATCCGCAACGCAAAGCGTCCTGAAAAAATATGCAGATCTGGCATCTCTGGAAGCAATCGAAACATACTTTCTGTTTTACCGTACCTTAAAAGGAGATAAAAGACTGGATGAACAGCAAATTCTGCAAGGGTTCGAGCAGGATATGGAAGGGCGCATTTTCCCCTTTGCAACAGCGGCAGAGAGGTTCCGCTTAATTGAAACACCTGCCGTGACCGTATACATTCCCCAAGGGAAAGGGGAACATTTGCTTGCACGATTGCGTGCAGAAGAGGTAAGCAAAACTTTGTTCCGTCAACTGGGGCAATATGGTGTTCCGGTTTACCCGGATCATCTGAAAACGCTGGAGAATGCCGGGGCGGTTTGCCAAATCAGTGAAGGCATATGGGAATTAACGGACGGAAGCCTTTACGATAACAACACGGGCCTTGCTATGGAAGCTGAAACGGGAGCAGCCTGGTTTGCATAAAGCAAAAGCGGCAGGGAGCCTGCCCTGCCGCTTTTGTGCGCTAAAGTAAAATCAACTATTTCTATCCACGGCATAAGCTGCCGACGCAACTTATTATAAAAGAAAACCGGATGAAAAGCAAACAAAAAGTATACATGATAAAAGGATTGACATTTGGTGCCAAGTAGCGTATATTGAAACTATAGCAAAAATGTAAATTAAAAACAACTGAAAATAAAAATGCAAAGGAGTTGATGCAGATGATCCAGCTGGAAGTATGGGGGAATTATGCTTTGCTCTCGAGGCCTGAGCTAAAAGTCGAAAGGGTTTCATATGAAGTCCTCACCCCTTCCGCGGCACGCGGCATAGTAGAAGCAATCTATTACCACCCCGGCTTACGGTGGAAAATCCGGAAAATCTATGTTATGAACCCAATCCGCTTTACCAACATCCGTCGGAACGAAGTAAAAAGCAAAATTCTTTGTTCCGATGTACGCAGCGCGATGCAGGGAACAGGGAAAGAGCTTTACCTTGCCACGCCCCAGCAGATCGTTCAGCGTGCAGCCATGGTGTTGCAGGACGTTCATTATGTGATTGAGGCAGAATTTGAGATGACTGACCGTGCGGCACCGAGCGACAATCCGGGAAAGTTCCAGGATATTGTTACCCGGCGCATGTCCAGGGGTCAGTGTTTTCATACTCCCTATCTTGGGTGCCGTGAATTTCCTGCCGCATTCCGCGCATGGCCCGGCGGGCCAATCCCGACCATTGAGGAAACACGGGATTTGGGATTCATGCTATATGACTTTAGCTACACTGACCCGCAGAACATAACCCCGATGTATTTCCATGCAAAATTGGAACATGGTGTGTTGAATGTGGCAGACTGCGAGGTGTACCGATGATTTTACAGGCTTTGGTACAATACTATGAAGATTTGCTGGCCAATGGCAAAATCACGCGCCCCGGTTGGACAAGCGCAAAAGTCAGTTGGGCTTTGGAACTGGATGAAAACGGCCAACTGATGGCATTGCACCCCTTGCAGCAAGAGGAAAAGCGCGGAAAAAAAACAGTGCTTGCTCCATGTCAGCTGCAAGTTCCGGAACAGGTTAAACGCTCTAGTGGTGTGGCAGCCAATTTTTTGTGTGATAACAGTGCTTACATGCTCGGCATTGACGGAAAAGGCAAACCGGAGCGTGCAATGCAGTGCTTTGCCGCTGCAAAGGAGCTGCATCTTGCCATTTTACAAAATGTTCCCGGTCAGGCGGCACAGGCAGTGCGGAACTTTTTTATAAACTGGAATCCCAAGGCGGCGGAGCAGAATCCAGCGCTGGAACAAAGTCTCAAGGAACTTTACAAGGGTGGCAATCTGGTATTTCTGATTCGGGAAAACTATGTTCAGGACGATCCGGAAATACAGGAAGCCTGGCAGCGGCAGTGTGATAAGAACACGGATGCACCGGAAATTCGATGCCTGGTTACAGGGCAAAAGGCACCGCTTGCCCGCCTGCACCCGGCGATTAAAGGCGTGACCGGGGCACAGTCTTCCGGCGCATCGATTGTTTCTTTTAATGCGGACGCTTTTTGCTCATACGGACATGAACAGGGGGGCAATGCGCCGGTTGGCAGTTATGCGGCCTTTGCCTATGCACAGGCATTAAACTATCTGCTGGCAGACAGGGAACATGTTCAGCGCGTGGGCGATACCACCATTGTCTGCTGGGCAGCAGGTGGTGAGACCGCCTACCAGCAGGTAGCAATGGATGCATTGTTTGCCATGGATGCGCCTGTCAGCGAAAGCGATGTGCGAAATGCAGTGGACAAGCTGGTTCATGGACAGAGTGTAGAGTGGCAGAACGTGACACTTGACCCACAAAGGCACTTTTATGTGCTTGGCTTGGCCCCTAATGCGGCGCGCCTCTCGGTTCGCTTTTTCTGGCAGGATACATTTCAAACGCTGCTTGATAATGTGCAGAAGCATTATGACCGCTTAGAGATTGTGCGCCCCGCTTATGATAAATTCCCGCGGCTGGGGGTGTATTGGCTGCTGCAGGAAACCGTCAACACCAATTCCCGCAACCCATCGGCAGCACCGCAGCTGGCAGGCGATGTCTTGCGTGCAATCCTGAATAATACAAGGTACCCGGCAACCCTGCTGGATGGCGTTATGATGCGTATCCGCGCAGAGCAAAAAGTAACACGCGGCCGTGCCGCTATTATAAAAGCATACTACCTGCGTAATGAAGATCCCCGTTGCCCAAAGGAGGTATTAACTGTGGAAAATAACAAGGAAACAAATTATCAACCGTATGTTATGGGTCAGCTTTTTGCTGTGCTGGAAGCAATCCAGATGGCGGTAAACCCGGATATCAATACAACCATCAAAGACCGCTATTTTAATGCGGCGGCATCCACCCCAGCTACTGTATTCCCGACAATTCTGATGCTGGCGCAAAAGCATATGCAAAAAATGAGCAAGCCACAAAAGATTTATTACGATAAGCAGATCGCTGCGCTGGCGGGCGGAAAACTGGAAGGAAGCTTTCCCGCACGGCTGACCTTGCCGGAACAAGGCGCTTTTATCCTTGGCTATTACCATCAGACACAGGAACGCTATACAAAGAAAGTGGAGGAATAACAATGGCACAGGCAATCAAAAACCGGTATGATTTTGTAATTCTGTTTGACGTTGAAAACGGAAATCCGAACGGCGACCCGGATGCAGGCAACATGCCGCGTGTCGACCCGGAAACGGGATATGGCATTGTTACAGATGTCTGCTTGAAGCGTAAGATTCGCAACTATGTCGAAGTGGCCAAAGAAGATGAAGCAGGATACCAGATTTACATTAAAGATCAGGTCCCCCTGAACCGCAGCGATAAAAAAGCACTCGAATACTTGGGCATTGATGCTGATGCCAAGGATACCCTGAAAGTCGCCAAGAAAGATGACCCGGAGTTGGACCGTAAAATCCGGGACTTTATGTGCCAGAACTTTTATGATATCCGCACATTTGGCGCCGTTATGACAACCTTTGTAAAAGGCGCACTGAACTGTGGGCAGGTGCGTGGCCCGGTTCAGCTGAGCTTTGCACGCTCGGTAGACCCTGTTCTCCCACAGGAAGTGACCATTACCCGTATTGCCATTACGACCGAAGCGGATGCAGAGCGAAAAGGCACTGAGATGGGCCGCAAGTATGTGATCCCGTATGGCTTGTACCGTGCAGAGGGTTATGTTTCGGCCAACTTGGCCCGCAAAACTACAGGATTCTCAGAGGATGACCTGCAGCTGCTGTGGCAGGCAATCCTGAATATGTTTGAAAATGACCACAGTGCAGCCCGCGGCAAAATGGCAGTTCGGGAACTGATCGTGTTCAAGCATGATTCGGAGCTGGGCAATGCGCCGTCCTATAAACTGTTTGATGCAGTGCATGTCACGCGTGCCGAAGGGGTAGCCTTCCCGCGCAGCTACCATGACTATGTGGTGACCGTGGATGAAAATCTTCCGGCAGGGGTAACGTGTGAGAGGCTGTCGTAATGGTTTCCCCAGATGATTACCTGCTGATGTCCGGTATCCAGCATTTTAGCTTTTGCCGCCGCCAGTGGGCGCTCATACACCTGGAACAACAATGGTCCGAAAACCAACGCACCGCCGAAGGCCGCCTGCAGCATACCCGCTGCCATGATGTTACCCTGACGGAAAAACGCGGCGATTTGCTGATCGCCCGCGGTATGAGGGTCGTCAGCCACCGCTTAAAACTGACCGGCGACTGCGATGTGGTAGAGTTTCACAAGGATCCAAACGGCGTGTCATTGCAGGGCCGCCGCGGCCTGTGGCAGCCCATGCCCGTGGAATATAAGCATGGCCGCAGCAAGGTAAACGATGCCGACCGTTTGCAGCTCTGCGCACAGGCCATGGCGCTGGAAGAAATGCTGGTGTGCGAGGTGCCGGAAGGGGAAATCTTTTATGAAGAAACCCGGCAGCGGGAACATGTTTCCCTGACACCGGAACTGCGCAGCACCGCGCAGACCATGGCGGATGAGATGAACCGCCTGTTTGCGCGCGGCTATACCCCAAAAAGCAAACCCGGCAAGCATTGCAATGCCTGCTCACTGAAAGAGCTTTGCCTGCCGGCGCTGTATCAGCAGGCAGACCCGGCGGCGTATCTGCGGGAGTATATTGAGGAGGGCGCGCCATGAGAAAGCTGCTCAACACCCTGTTTGTCATCAATGAGGACGCTTACCTGACATTGGATGGCGAAAACCTTGTTGTTACCCGCAATAAGCAGGAAACCCACCGTTATGCCCTGCATACGCTGGAAGGCATCGTCTGCTTTACTTACGCGGGTGCCAGCCCCGCTTTGATGGGGGCTTGTGCCCGGCGGGGTATTGACCTTTGCTTTTTTGACCCGTATGGCAGATTTCAGGCCCGCACCGTGGGGGAAGAACGCGGCAATGTGCTGCTGCGTCAGACGCAGTACCGCGTGTCGGATGACCCGGCCCAGAGCTGTCGCTATGCCCGGAGTTTTATCCTTGGTAAAGTGTATAACGCACGCTGGGTGCTGGAACGCGCAACTCGCGATCATCCCCAGCGTGTCCCGGTCGAAAAACTGAAACGCACCTCCACCCAGCTGGCCGCCGCGCTGCCGCTGATACAGACCAGCGATGATCCGGAACAGCTGCGCGGCCTAGAAGGCGAGGCAGCCCAGCGCTACTTTGACTGCCTAAATGACCTGATTCTGCAGCAAAAGCAGGATTTTGTGTTTGAGGGCCGCAGCCGCCGTCCACCGCTGGACAATGTGAATGCGCTGCTTTCGTTTGCCTACAGCATGCTGGCGCGGGAGTGTGCATCCGCCTTGACCGCTGTGGGCCTGGACCCTTATGTTGGCTTTATGCACCGCCCGCGCCCCGGCCGCAAAAGTCTGGCACTTGACCTGATGGAAGAACTGCGGGCAGTTTATGCAGACAGGCTGGTCATCAGCTGCATCAATCAAAAGATCATCACGGCAAAACACCTGCAAAAACAGGAAAATGGTGCCGTACTGCTGACGGATGATGGCCGCAAAGCTTTCCTGACCGCATGGCAGAACAAAAAGAAGGAAGAGATCACCCATCCGTTTTTGAAAGAAAAACTGCCCTGGGGGCTGGTGCCCTATGTTCAGGCGCTTTTGTTGGCCCGTGCTCTGCGCGGCGACCTGGAAGTGTACCCACCGTTTTTCTGGAAGTGAGGTGCCGTTATGTTGGTGCTTGTAACCTATGATGTCAACACCGAAACAGCCGCCGGTCGTCGCAGGCTGCGCAAAGTAGCAAAAGTCTGTGTAGACTACGGCCAGCGGGTGCAAAACTCCGTATTTGAGTGCCTGCTGGATGCCGCGCAATACACGATGTTCAAAGCAAAATTGACCGAACTGATCGATTCGGAATCGGACAGCCTGCGCTTTTATCAACTGGGAAACCATTACAAAAGCAAAGTCGAGCATGTGGGTCTGCACCCGGATTTTGATCAGGATGGAATCTTGTTTGCTTAGTGCGAGGGGAAGGCAATCATAAAATTCCCGGTTCCTTCGCACCAGAAAATATGGAAAAAACAGGGGCAGATAGGGTAAAATACAGCCTTGCCTGTCAGCATGAAGATGCAATCTCCATAAAATTTGTTTCATATGCGCAAAAGTGCCCCACTGTTTTGTGCACTTTTGCGGTCGCTCTCCGCAAGGAGAGCGTGGATAGAAATGCTTGAAAAAGTTGATGCTCGTGCAGAGCTTTGGGTCGCTCTCCGCAAGGAGAGCGTGGATAGAAATCTCTGGTGGGGTGTTCGCAAGGCCGTTGGCAGCCGTCGCTCTCCGCAAGGAGAGCGTGGATAGAAATCATGTAGCTGTCCATTGTGACACGCTATCAGCTTGTCGCTCTCCGCAAGGAGAGCGTGGATAGAAATGTCCGGCCACCGGCAGGCCCACACGTAGCCCACAAGTCGCTCTCCGCAAGGAGAGCGTGGATAGAAATAAATGCTCTTTAGGCAATCCACGCAAAAAGCCATGGTCGCTCTCCGCAAGGAGAGCGTGGATAGAAATGTTATTGGTGATGTAATGGGCAAAGCATTAGCCGTCGCTCTCCGCAAGGAGAGCGTGGATAGAAATAACATTTGTATGTATCATACTACAAAAAACACACAGTCGCTCTCCGCAAGGAGAGCGTGGATAGAAATGACAAATCCAAAAAATCGAAAATGGAGAAGCGAAAGTCGCTCTCCGCAAGGAGAGCGTGGATAGAAATAACCAAATAATTTCAAACTAGCAAGCTGTGCAAGTCGCTCTCCGCAAGGAGAGCGTGGATAGAAATAACCAAATAATTTCAAACTAGCAAGCTGTGCAAGTCGCTCTCCGCAAGGAGAGCGTGGATAGAAATAACCAAATAATTTCAAACTAGCAAGCTGTGCAAGCCGCTCTCCGCAAGGAGAGCGTGGATAGAAATATGAAATAAGAAATGCCTTTGCAGGTGCTTCTAAAGTCGCTCTCCGCAAGGAGAGCGTGGATAGAAATGCGGGGCAATAGACGCGGTAAGTGCGTTTGTTATGTCGCTCTCCGCAAGGAGAGCGTGGATAGAAATATGAAATAAGAAATGTCCTCGCAGGATTTTCTAGTCGCTCTCCGCAAGGAGAGCGTGGATAGAAATATATGTAGGAGTAATGGTTGCAGCCATTGCTCCTTGTCGCTCTCCGCAAGGAGAGCGTGGATAGAAATATGTTGTGCTTGTTGTTCCGTCCGGTTGTTGGCGTCGCTCTCCGCAAGGAGAGCGTGGATAGAAATTGATTTTACCGGGTCGGATTGGGTTTCTGAGTTTGTCGCTCTCCGCAAGGAGAGCGTGGATAGAAATCTTTTTCTGCCGCTATCCGGCGCGCTGTGTTGTCGTCGCTCTCCGCAAGGAGAGCGTGGATAGAAATAAATTGTGATGGATGAAGATTTGATTTTTGAAGAGGTCGCTCTCCGCAAGGAGAGCGTGGATAGAAATTATTACGCGAACAGGGACTGTGACTGGGTGCGTGGTCGCTCTCCGCAAGGAGAGCGTGGATAGAAATAGTACTACCCGGATTGGCAAAAAGGTTGAAAACACGTCGCTCTCCGCAAGGAGAGCGTGGATAGAAATGCGTGTTAGAGGTTACTCGCAATTCTGATACTGGGTCGCTCTCCGCAAGGAGAGCGTGGATAGAAATGGGTTTCGGCTCGTTCCCTTACTTGACTAACTATCAGTCGCTCTCCGCAAGGAGAGCGTGGATAGAAATTCATAGTTGGTGGTTGCGTTGCTGGCAGTTGGCCGTCGCTCTCCGCAAGGAGAGCGTGGATAGAAATGTACAGCTGGCGTTGAAGATGATGAAGAATACAGAGTCGCTCTCCGCAAGGAGAGCGTGGATAGAAATAATTATACAATACGCCTTTATAGGCGTATTGTCAAGGTCGCTCTCCGCAAGGAGAGCGTGGATAGAAATTTAATCGGCTCAAGGTCACAAAAACCGAATTTTTGTCGCTCTCCGCAAGGAGAGCGTGGATAGAAATATTATGATAATTACAATCTGCACTGCGTGGAAGAAGTCGCTCTCCGCAAGGAGAGCGTGGATAGAAATAAGGCCATCATACTGGCCGCCCGGCTGCGCGGGCTGTCGCTCTCCGCAAGGAGAGCGTGGATAGAAATTCGGTGAAATCGTCGTACCAGGACCACCCGTAAGTCGCTCTCCGCAAGGAGAGCGTGGATAGAAATATTTTCGCGGATGGCTCCAAGATCAACAAACTGGGTCGCTCTCCGCAAGGAGAGCGTGGATAGAAATTAAATCCGCAGTCGACACGGAATTATTGATATTGGTCGCTCTCCGCAAGGAGAGCGTGGATAGAAATATGGTAACTCGCGGACTGCTCCAACAACTCATTGAGTCGCTCTCCGCAAGGAGAGCGTGGATAGAAATAGGCTATCTCGAACGTAGGCTTTCCGATTGCCGCGTCGCTCTCCGCAAGGAGAGCGTGGATAGAAATCAGATGGAGGCCAACATAATACCGATTGGCGTGGGGTCGCTCTCCGCAAGGAGAGCGTGGATAGAAATTCGGACGCACGCTGGATTGCGTCGCTGACCGTTGGTCGCTCTCCGCAAGGAGAGCGTGGATAGAAATTTACCAGTACCTCCGGCGTGGCAACCAAAAACGCGTCGCTCTCCGCAAGGAGAGCGTGGATAGAAATGACACAATTTGTGCCCATCACCACAAGCGACGTCGTCGCTCTCCGCAAGGAGAGCGTGGATAGAAATCAGCGATATCAGCGAAAGTCCCTGGCTTGCCGGCTGTCGCTCTCCGCAAGGAGAGCGTGGATAGAAATTGTTCGCGGTACCATAGCCGCCTACCCAATACTCGTCGCTCTCCGCAAGGAGAGCGTGGATAGAAATATCCGCAATCTGCTGCCTTGCGGTGGTGTCTTTAACGTCGCTCTCCGCAAGGAGAGCGTGGATAGAAATCACCACATGCTGCATATGCGGGCAGCACGTTATTGGTCGCTCTCCGCAAGGAGAGCGTGGATAGAAATTCTCTAAAATCATCAGATACCAGTCAAGGGGATGTCGCTCTCCGCAAGGAGAGCGTGGATAGAAATGCGTGCGGTCTGCTCGGCTGTGATAGCCTGCTGCGTCGCTCTCCGCAAGGAGAGCGTGGATAGAAATGCGGGGTTGCTTGTTGCGTTGTAAAACGCGACTGGTCGCTCTCCGCAAGGAGAGCGTGGATAGAAATTGTATCTATCAAGATCGACCCCGATGAAACCATGGTCGCTCTCCGCAAGGAGAGCGTGGATAGAAATGAGGCGGTGACACCCACGCCAATCGGTATTATGTGTCGCTCTCCGCAAGGAGAGCGTGGATAGAAATCCAGGTCCCGACCTGGTTTGGGATACCCAGAATGTCGCTCTCCGCAAGGAGAGCGTGGATAGAAATATATCAAGTTCACATTTATCAGTTATACTATAGGTCGCTCTCCGCAAGGAGAGCGTGGATAGAAATGCCAGATCCTGCGCACGGTTTTCGAGATGCTTAAAGTCGCTCTCCGCAAGGAGAGCGTGGATAGAAATAATAGAATGTAGTTATCATAACATCAAGTTGGAAAGTCGCTCTCCGCAAGGAGAGCGTGGATAGAAATTACATTTGTGCAAATAATCACGTCAGGATACGCGAGGTCGCTCTCCGCAAGGAGAGCGTGGATAGAAATCCAGCAATGGCACCTTACGAAGCACCCACAAAACGTCGCTCTCCGCAAGGAGAGCGTGGATAGAAATATCAGCTGAACAGTTGCGAACGGTCAGTGTCAAGTCGCTCTCCGCAAGGAGAGCGTGGATAGAAATGTATGAATTGGCTTCGTACAGCAGGCGTTGAAGATGTCGCTCTCCGCAAGGAGAGCGTGGATAGAAATACAATAATCACACAAGCGAGTACCAAGGTCATCGTCGCTCTCCGCAAGGAGAGCGTGGATAGAAATACCTCCTGCTCGTTAAGATACTGGTCAAGAGCCAGTCGCTCTCCGCAAGGAGAGCGTGGATAGAAATAAGATAAAAGATAACAGGAAACCGCCCCCGCGGCAGTCGCTCTCCGCAAGGAGAGCGTGGATAGAAATTGCGATAACCCTTGACAGTGGGGCCCTTCCCGGCGGTCGCTCTCCGCAAGGAGAGCGTGGATAGAAATGATACAAAAATAGACACCTCCATAAACATTTGTATAGTCGCTCTCCGCAAGGAGAGCGTGGATAGAAATCTTGTACACATCCGCGACCGCCAGCTTGGTGCCCTGTCGCTCTCCGCAAGGAGAGCGTGGATAGAAATTCGTTATGTGGACCCGGTGCCCGTCAACTACAAAATGTCGCTCTCCGCAAGGAGAGCGTGGATAGAAATACGGCCTTGTTAAAATCTGTCAAGTCAATGTCGCGTCGCTCTCCGCAAGGAGAGCGTGGATAGAAATTACAATGCACCGCACATCATTGATGCAGTATGCGTCGCTCTCCGCAAGGAGAGCGTGGATAGAAATGTCTGAATACCGCTCGAATTCGATCTGCCGCTGCAGTCGCTCTCCGCAAGGAGAGCGTGGATAGAAATCAAGGTCCGGTACCCCTGGACCCCGTTGACATCGTCGCTCTCCGCAAGGAGAGCGTGGATAGAAATCCCGCCGCACGTTCATAACCACACAAGGCGACGGTCGCTCTCCGCAAGGAGAGCGTGGATAGAAATGCCCGGCGATTATTGCAAATGTAGTAATAATGCCGGTCGCTCTCCGCAAGGAGAGCGTGGATAGAAATTTTCGGGCCTGTGGGGGCTTTTGGTTGCAAACCCCGTCGCTCTCCGCAAGGAGAGCGTGGATAGAAATCATGTATGCAGCCGTTACCGCGTCAAGCTGGCGCTGTCGCTCTCCGCAAGGAGAGCGTGGATAGAAATAACACTGAAAGCGCGTGAGGTTGAAAGTATGCGAGTCGCTCTCCGCAAGGAGAGCGTGGATAGAAATATTGCTTCGCTGTACAGGCCGCGCAGGTTCGCCAGTCGCTCTCCGCAAGGAGAGCGTGGATAGAAATACCGAGGAAGACACCCACACAACGCAAACCTATGGTCGCTCTCCGCAAGGAGAGCGTGGATAGAAATCTTGTGCGAGTGGCGCACCTACCAGGCCGGAGAGGTCGCTCTCCGCAAGGAGAGCGTGGATAGAAATGGCAATACCGCGCCGCGATGGAAGCCGCCCCGCAAAGTCGCTCTCCGCAAGGAGAGCGTGGATAGAAATTAGAGCCGAATTGACATCGTGTTCCGTAAATGGGTCGCTCTCCGCAAGGAGAGCGTGGATAGAAATTAATCGTTTACTGATTGTCTTTAATATCCCACCACGTCGCTCTCCGCAAGGAGAGCGTGGATAGAAATTCAAAGAGCGCAAACAGAAACACACGAGGATTTAGAGGTCGCTCTCCGCAAGGAGAGCGTGGATAGAAATAACAGGTTTATGGGGAGTGGAAAATGAAATATCCGTCGCTCTCCGCAAGGAGAGCGTGGATAGAAATAGTGGCAGAGGGATTTGAAATCCAAAGTGACGGGTCGCTCTCCGCAAGGAGAGCGTGGATAGAAATCCATGTGTCGTTATACATCTTCCTGCGCCGGAGCGTCGCTCTCCGCAAGGAGAGCGTGGATAGAAATGCAGATTAGCGTTACTACCGTTGTTGGTGTGCTCGGTCGCTCTCCGCAAGGAGAGCGTGGATAGAAATATAAATCTCGACCTCTTCAGAAGTAGATTCTTGTTGTCGCTCTCCGCAAGGAGAGCGTGGATAGAAATTATCCACACTGCCCCAAAAGGCAGTGACAACGCGGTCGCTCTCCGCAAGGAGAGCGTGGATAGAAATAGGAAGCCAGCAACCAGACGGAACAACAAGAACAGTCGCTCTCCGCAAGGAGAGCGTGGATAGAAATAATACATTTTTCACAAAAAGGACAGGCAAAGTAATGTCGCTCTCCGCAAGGAGAGCGTGGATAGAAATATCACAGCTTAAACCTCCCATCCAAACCCATAGGTCGCTCTCCGCAAGGAGAGCGTGGATAGAAATCTCCAAGTATGCATTGTAACTTGAGGATTGCTCGTCGCTCTCCGCAAGGAGAGCGTGGATAGAAATTACTCCGGCCATCTCCAGTCAGCGTTAGGGCTCGTCGCTCTCCGCAAGGAGAGCGTGGATAGAAATATTCCCTCCCATTGAATTATGTCACGAACGGGGGGTCGCTCTCCGCAAGGAGAGCGTGGATAGAAATTATCGAAGAGGTATCTAAGTATGTCGTTAAGGATGTCGCTCTCCGCAAGGAGAGCGTGGATAGAAATACAAACTGAACATCAATAGGACGGCCATAACGATTGTCGCTCTCCGCAAGGAGAGCGTGGATAGAAATGTTCGGTGGCGCGGATTGCTCCGAGTATCTTAAAGGTCGCTCTCCGCAAGGAGAGCGTGGATAGAAATTGTATTTGCGTCGCACGCCGCAGCAGGCGGAGCTGTCGCTCTCCGCAAGGAGAGCGTGGATAGAAATTTGTTCGTACACGCCCATATAATGTGTGTGTCCGTCGCTCTCCGCAAGGAGAGCGTGGATAGAAATTTCCGGGCCCTTAAATGCTGCCTGCATCTGGGTGGTCGCTCTCCGCAAGGAGAGCGTGGATAGAAATGCTTGCTCCGTAAGCTGTGCAATCTGCTTATCTAGTCGCTCTCCGCAAGGAGAGCGTGGATAGAAATTCTCGCGTCCGGTATCAACCCCGATCAATCTACTGTCGCTCTCCGCAAGGAGAGCGTGGATAGAAATGGTAATTTTGGTCTTGCCATATTAATATCCTCCTTAGTCGCTCTCCGCAAGGAGAGCGTGGATAGAAATCTTCAAAGTCTTTTCAAAAGTATCATCAAACATAGTCGCTCTCCGCAAGGAGAGCGTGGATAGAAATCATCCTGGCAACCCCAGGAAAAGGGCCCAGGAGGCGTCGCTCTCCGCAAGGAGAGCGTGGATAGAAATGAACGGAATGCCACATTTTACGCCGTAAATAGCCAAGTCGCTCTCCGCAAGGAGAGCGTGGATAGAAATGCGGATGCCTCCAAGATCAGCAAATTAGTATTTGCGTCGCTCTCCGCAAGGAGAGCGTGGATAGAAATTTGAGTTCAAAGTGACAGAGGAAAAGGCGAAGCGTCGCTCTCCGCAAGGAGAGCGTGGATAGAAATGACTTATTAGCGACGGTATTCACGATACCAGGATGGTCGCTCTCCGCAAGGAGAGCGTGGATAGAAATACGGCTGCGTTAAACTCCGTCAAGTCGATGTCGCGTCGCTCTCCGCAAGGAGAGCGTGGATAGAAATATCAACCGCGAAATATCGTTGATACGACCATATGTCGCTCTCCGCAAGGAGAGCGTGGATAGAAATCACCAGCCCACGGGAATTTCCGAAATTGGTGTACCGTCGCTCTCCGCAAGGAGAGCGTGGATAGAAATACAAGGACGGCCGGGTGACGTGTTGCGAATATGAGGGTCGCTCTCCGCAAGGAGAGCGTGGATAGAAATTCTTCCGGCCCCATCGTGAATGACCCATTTATTAAGTCGCTCTCCGCAAGGAGAGCGTGGATAGAAATTAACGTGGGCTTTCCGATCGCCGCATTTTTGCTGAGTCGCTCTCCGCAAGGAGAGCGTGGATAGAAATAATACCGACCGGTACGGCCTGGTATATGATCGCGTCGCTCTCCGCAAGGAGAGCGTGGATAGAAATTTATTGCTTCGATACATATACAATCGCGCTACGAATTGTCGCTCTCCGCAAGGAGAGCGTGGATAGAAATTGCGATTCGGACCCCGTGACCGACAAGGCCTGGGCCGTCGCTCTCCGCAAGGAGAGCGTGGATAGAAATCCTTTGGCCCACGCCTCACATACAGCGATCACGGGTCGCTCTCCGCAAGGAGAGCATGGAATGTTTCTCTTTCTGACTGTTCAGGGTGGTTTTGTTCATGCGGATATCCGCTTTAATTTTAAAAATTGCTATAGTAAAAAACTCTCGCATAAAATAATATAAAAATATTATATTATCTACTTGACAAGGTACCCCGGCGGGGTATATAGTGAATATACCCCACCGGGGTACCTTGCATGTGATGGGAGGGTAACATAATGCAGGAAAACGAAAAGAAGGAACCGTGTTGCTGCTGTGCACACAAAACAAAGCATCGCAGTGAAGAAGAGTATAAAAGCCTGGTCCACAGACTGAACCGGATCGAAGGGCAGATTCGGGGCATCCGTGGGATGGTGGAAAACGAAGTGTATTGTCCGGATATTCTGGTGCAGTCGGCGGCGGTAACGGCGGCGATGAACGCGTTCAACCGTGAGCTGCTGGCAAACCATATCCGCACCTGTGTGGCGGATGGTATCCGTGCCGGGAATGACGAAGTTGTGGATGAGCTGCTGAAAACGCTGCAGAAACTGATGAAATAAGCATTGCCTGCACAAAATAGCAGAAGCAGAACATGAAATAAATGCACGAGTGTTTGAGCCAGCAAAAATGCCATGCCAATGCCCAGTACGATTGTTTTTCTGTTCACAAACATCGGTAAAAGTTTGTGTAACATTACCAGAGCCATGAATAAATGCCAGTCATTCCCTGTGAGAGGGTGTGGATAGAAATGCCGCATCGGCCTTGGTTGTCCCCAACGTATCGCTCTCCGCAAGGAGAGTGTGGATAGAAATGGTAACCTCAATAATACGTCGAATTGCAGGCTAGCCGCTCACCAAAAGAGGAGTGAGGATAGGGCAACACCGCACAATTCCCGCCTTGCGGCTTAAGCACCGCTCCGGCAGCTGCGGCACGGCATCTGCGTTGCCAAAATGCTCGATAATGTCGGGTTGCGGTACCCGCATCGTGCTTCGGGGGCAAAAGCCCCTCGCACTCTGCGACCGCTGCCCCTGCTTCGGTTCGCTGTTTCCGCCACTGGCGGCGCTCACCTTTGCAGCATCCAGTATTATCTGCGCTTTTGGCTTGGCATCTGCCGCACCTCGCTCGCCGTATCGGCACTTAGAATTATGCGGTATTGCCATAGAAACAACTCAAACATCAACAACCTGTGTTCAAACACCAAAGCGAAACCACTCGCCAATCATCACACAGGAATTATAGAATCACTACCGCAAAAGAGAGGAAACAGGAGGAAAGAAGTGGAACAATATAACGTAACCGGGATGAGCTGCGCCGCGTGCAGTGCCCGGGTGGAAAAAGCCGTCAGCAAAGTGCCGGGCGTAACATCCTGCTCGGTCAGCCTGCTGACCAACTCAATGGGTGTGGAGGGCACCGCCGCTCCGGCAGATATTGTGGCCGCAGTGGAAGCCGCAGGCTATGGCGCAAGCCCTAAAAACACTGCCGCCCAGTCCGCCGCGCCGTCAGCAGATGCCTTAAAAGATACCGAGACCCCGCGCCTCAAACGCCGCCTGATTGCCTCGCTGATCTTCTGGGTGGTGCTGATGTACTTTTCCATGGGGCACATGCTATGGAACTGGCCGCTGCCGGGCTTTATGCAGGGTAACCATGTGGCAATGGGTATTTTACAGATGCTGCTCACCATTATCATCATGGTCATCAACCAAAAGTTCTTTATCAGCGGCTTTAAGGCGCTGTGGAACCGTGCCCCCAATATGGATACCCTGGTATCCCTTGGCGCTACCGCGGCCTTTGGCTACAGCACTTACGCTCTGTTTGCCATGACGGTGGCCCAGGTGCAGGGGGATGCCATGGCCGTGATGGGCTATATGGAGGAGTTTTATTTTGAATCCGCCGCAACCATCCTGACCCTGATCACGGTGGGCAAAACGTTGGAAGCCCGCTCCAAGGGCAAGACCACCGATGCCCTGAAAGGCCTGATGAACCTGGCCCCCAAAACCGCAACGCTGCTGCGCAATGGGGCGGAAGTTACCGTTCCCATCGAACAGGTGCAGCAGGGCGATGTGTTTGTGGTGCGTCCCGGTGAGAATATCCCCGTTGACGGCGTGGTGCTGGAAGGCAGCAGCGCGGTGAACGAATCGGCCCTGACCGGTGAGAGCATCCCGGTGGATAAGGCCGAAGGCGACAGCGTGAGCGCCGCAACCCTGAACCAATCCGGCTTTTTGCGCTGCCGTGCCACCCGCGTGGGTCAGGATACCACGCTGGCTCAGATCATCCAGATGGTCAGCGATGCCGCAGCCACCAAGGCACCCATTGCCAAAATTGCAGACCGCGTCTCCGGTGTGTTTGTGCCGACCGTCATCACTCTGGCGGTCATCACCACCATTGTCTGGCTGCTGGCAGGGCAGACCGTTGGCTATGCGCTGGCCCGCGGTATTTCGGTGCTGGTCATCAGCTGCCCCTGCGCGCTGGGCCTGGCAACGCCGGTTGCCATTATGGTTGGCAATGGTGTGGGCGCTAAAAACGGCATTCTCTTCAAAACCGCGGTTTCGCTGGAGCAGACCGGTAAAACCGAGATCGTTGCCCTGGATAAAACTGGCACCATCACCAGCGGCGAGCCGCGCGTGACGGATATCCTGCCCGCAGACGGTGTGACGGAGCAGGTACTGATGAGCCTTGCCGCTGCCTTGGAGCAGAAGAGTGAACACCCACTGGCCCGCGCTGTGCTGCAAAAGGCACAGGAGGATAACCTGCCCCCCGCCGAGGTGGCAGATTTCCAGGCTCTGCCCGGCAACGGCCTGACGGCTGTGCTGAACGGCAGTACCCTGTACGGCGGCAACGCCAAGTTGATGCAGACCCTTGGCGTGGCGGTGCCGCAAAAGATGGCATCCAGCGCCGAAGCACTGGCCGCCCAGGGCAAGACCCCGCTGTTCTTTGCCAAGGATGGCACCATGCAGGGCGTTATCGCGGTGGCGGACGTCATCAAGGAGGACAGCCCGCAGGCTGTGCGTGAACTGCAGGGCATGGGCATCCGTGTTGTGATGCTGACCGGCGATAACGAGCGCACCGCCAAAGCCATTGGTGCACAGGCCGGTGTGGACGAAGTGATTGCCGGTGTGCTGCCCGATGGCAAGGAAGCTGTGATCCGCAGCCTGAAAAACAAGGGCCGCGTGGCCATGGTGGGCGATGGCATCAACGATGCACCGGCCCTGACCCGCGCGGATGTCGGTATTGCCATTGGCGCCGGTACGGATGTTGCGATTGACGCCGCTGACGTTGTGCTGATGAAGAGCCGCCTGAGCGATGTGCCCGCCGCCATCCGCCTGAGCCGCGCTACTCTGCACAATATCCACGAAAACCTGTTCTGGGCCTTTGCCTACAATGTGTTGGGCATCCCCCTGGCGGCAGGTGTCTTTATCTCGCTGCTGCACTGGCAGATGAACCCGATGTACGGCGCTGCGGCCATGAGCCTGTCCAGCTTCTGCGTGGTTTCCAACGCACTGCGGCTGAACCTGTTCGATATTCGCAGCACCAAACATGACCATAAACGCAAAGCACACAAAACAAGCAAAAAGGAGAACACGACCATGAATAAGACCATTAAAATTGAAGGCATGATGTGCGGTCATTGCGAAGCAACCGTGAAAAAGACACTGGAAGCGCTGGACGGTGTTTCCGCCGCCGAAGTAAGCCACACCGCCGGTACCGCTGTTGTAACGCTGGATAAGCCGGTGGATGACGCTGTGCTGAAAAAAGCCGTTGAGGACAAAGATTATACCGTGACCGGCATTGAATAATCCCGGCTCAAAAGCAAAGGAATAAGCATGAAAGCGCCCGCACGCTGCCTTGCAGCAGGCGGACACTTTTTTGTTGTGGCCCCGCGGTAAAACAGAAAAGCTGAAAAAACATTTCGATAAGTATTCTAATATTATTTGCGAAAATCATAACAGAAGGATAACAAAACAATATGATTTGGCCAGTTGCACTTGCACTATAGTGGGTAATATTATACAATCTACATAAAAGATGGGTGCGCCCGTTTTACCCAGCCAACACGAGGGGGCAACACAGATGTATATCAATTTTGGTTCCATCAACAGCCGCCAGGCTGCGGACGGCAGCTGTACTGCACCGCTTACAGTGGATTCCTGCGGAACATGCCGATTGAAAAAGCACGCCAGCCTGCCAACTATTACGCGGTATGATGAAAATGCGTATCAGCTGTTTTATATCGCTGCGGGCAAGGCGCACTTCTGGTTTGATGATGCCGAGCATGTGGTAACAGCGGGTCATATGGTGCTGTACCGCCCGCAGGAAGAGCGCCGCTATATCTACTATCTTGAGGACCACCCGGAGGTGTTCTGGGTCTATTTTTCCGGCAGCGAGGCCGCTGCAGTGCTGCAGGCGCATGAGATTCCGCTGGATGGCCATGTGTTTTACAGCGGCATTATGCCGGAGTACAAAAATACTTTCCGCCGCATGATCCAGGAATTGCAGCTCTGCCAGTACGCCTATCGGGATTATACGGCCGGGCTGTTCCAGATGATGCTGGTGCTGGTCAGCCGCCAGCGGCAGGAGCGGCGGTCAATCAACGGCACCACGCGGGAGCAGATCGAAGCCGCAGCCGCCTATTTTAACGAGAATTATACTGCCCGCATCAATGTGGATGAATACGCCGAGTCCCTGCACATGAGCACGGCATGGTTCATCCGTAGCTTCAAACAGTATGTAGGCTTGTCGCCCGCACGGTATATCCAGTCGCTGCGTATCGTCAATGCACAGCGCTTGCTGGAACGCACCAAATACAGCATCGGTGAAGTTTCCGAGATCGTCGGGTATGATAACCCGCTGTATTTCAGCCGTGTGTTCAAAAAGGAAACCGGACTTTCCCCCGCGCAGTACCGCAAAGCGGAGCGGGCAGGCGAACAGCCGTCCGACCCGCAGGAAGAGGACACCTGCACCCCCAATATCGACAAAAACCGCAATTCATAGTATAATACCCCCATACACTTTGGTATGGGGGCTTTTTATGTTTGCAGCAGCAATTTGTGTCAGCATCCTGTTGGGGGTGCTGGTTTGGGCACTGCCGGGGCGGCTGTGCGGCCGCAGGGCAACCCATGCGGATGCACTGGCCGGGCCGGGCATTGTGCTGGCAGTGTGGATCATCGCGGCATGTGTGTTTGCCCAGCCGGGGCTGGCGCAGGGGTTTGATCTGTTCCGCCTGCTGGCCATCAATGGGGCGGCACTGTGGGCCTGCGGCACTGTGTTGTTACTCCGCCTGCGCAGCGGGCGGCGGTACCGCACACTTTGGACGGTTGCTGCGCTGCTGATTGCCGCCATCGGCCTGGAAGTATTCGTGGGCAACGCACCCTATTTTGCAACCCACGGCTACCAGCCCGTTGACCTGCGCACCTATTTGCAGGATGCCCCGGCGGATGGGGAGCCGATTGCTTTGAACGATGCGCACAGTACCCTTACCTTTACCGGCATCCATCAGCCGCTGTATAACGTTGCGCTGGATGGCGTTGTCTACCAGTATGACGGCAACTATCCGCAGGATCAGAACCCGCTGTTTATCCTGTGGGTGTCCGGTACCGACGAAGCCAGCACCGCCCCGCGCCAGAGCTGGCAGTGGCAGGCGGCTCCGCGAGCGGCACGCAGCCTGGTGCGCACGCTGGATTTTTCCGGCGCGGTGGATACCCTGACCCTGCAAGCGGAGGGCTATAGCGGAGAGTACCGCAGTTATGACCTGAACTATACCGTGCAGGCGGTTCTGGCCAATGTACCCCGCCCGATGGATTTCTCGCTGCTGCGGCTGGCAGTGGTGTATCTGGCACTGCTGGCCTTGTGGGGGCTGCGCCCCGGCGCTGCCGCGTGGCACGAAGCCTACCTGACCCACCGCGCCAAATACCGCCCGGCGGTGCTGGTGCTGGGCTGCATGCTCTGCCTGCTGGCCGCAGCGGCCCCCTTTACCGATGCCCGCAACTCCGGCGTGGCGACCTCGTTTTATAATGTCGAAAACTGGGACGGCGAAAGCCGCATCACATTCACCCAGCATATCAGCGATTGGCAGAATGATTCCGCTGCGCAGTACGGCGCTCTGGCCCACAGCCTGCTGAATGGTCGCCTGGATCTGCAGCGCGACCCGCCCGCCGCCATGGCGGAGATGCAGAACCCTTACGATACCGCCGCCCGTCAGAGCGCGGCCCCGGATGCTTTGTGGGATGTTGCTTATTATCAGGGGCGGTACTATGTTTACTTTGGCATTGTGCCGTGCCTGCTGTTCCAGCTGCCGTTTGAGCTGCTGACCGGCGTACCGGACCTGCCGCCCAGCTTGGCCATGATCGTGATGGCCTGGCTGCTGATTTTGGCAGTGTTTGGTTTGGTGCGGCAGGCTGCGCAGCGCTGGTTCCCGTCCGCCTCAGCGGCGGCCTGCCTGCTGGCTGCGGCGGGCATTGCGGGCGGCAGCCAGGTGTACTACCTGCTGCTGCGCCCCTCGGTGTATGAATACGCCATCCTGTGCGGCGCGGCATTTGTGCTGCTGGCCCTGTGGCAGTGGCTGTGCGCCGCCAACACCCCGGTGCAGCACCATGGCAAAATCATGCTGCACGTGGCGCTTGGCAGCCTGTGCATGGCGCTGGTGGCGGGATGCCGCCCCCAGATGGAGCTGTTTGCCGTGCTCTGCCTGCCGATCTTCTGGCCGCAGTATATCCGGCAAAAACGCTTGCGCAGCAAGCAGGGAATAACCGAAGCCATCGCCTTTGTTCTGCCGGTTATTCTGGTAGCCCTGGGGCTGATGGCCTATAATGCCGCGCGGTTCGGCTCGCCGTTTGATTTTGGTGCCAATTACAACCTGACCAGCAACGATATGACCCACCGCGGCTTCCGCATTGGGCGGCTGGCCCCGGCGTTGTTCACCTATTTCCTGTCCCTGCCGGTGGTGCAGGCGGTGTTCCCCTACCTGGCGGGTACCAAAATGCAGACAAACTTTATGGGTATGACCATTACCGAAGTATTTTACGGCGGTGCCCTGGTCAGTCTGCCGCTGCTGTGGGCCTTTGCGGCCCTGCCTTTGCTGCGCCGCCGTATGGCAAGGCAGAAAGACCTGCGCGCCATGGTGCTGCTGCCCGTGCTGCTGGCTGTTATTCTGGCCGCGTTGGACTGCCAGATGGCCGGTGTGCTCTACCGCTATCTCAGCGACTATTTAACCCCGCTGCTGTTCGCCGCCGCATTGGTCTGGCTGTGGGCCGAAAGCGCCCTTGCCCCGCGTGTGCAGGCCGCCGCATCGGGCAGCATCCTGCATACCGTGCAGCACATGCTGCAGGGGGCGATGCTGGCAGCTGTTGCCGTGGGGATCTGTTACAGCTTCTGTGTCTACTTTGCTGCGGAACCGGGCCTTCTGGGCCAGAATCCCGCGCTGTACCAGAATGTCAGCCGTCTGGTGCAGTTCTGGCTGTAAAATCAGGGCGAAAACAAAATTCAGCAAAATTCAAATTAGGGCAATACCGCATAATTCCCGCCTTACGGCTTAAGCACCGCTTCGGCGGCTGCGGCACGGCATCTGCGTTGCCAAAATGCTCGATAAGACATCCAGTATTATCTGCGCTTTTGGCTTAGCAGCTGCCGCACCTCGCTCGCCGTATCGGCACTTAGAATTATGCGGTGTTGCCTTAGATAAAATAAAAGCATATGCCCCATGTCAGCCGGGAAAATCCGGCCAGTCAGGAGAGCATGTGCTTTTTCTTTTTATATGGGCATTCTGTATGGATCGTTTTCGGATGGAATAAATATAAGGCAACACCGCACAATTCCCGCCTTGCGGCTTAAGCACCGCTCCGGCAGCTGCGGCACGGCATCTGCGTTGCCAAAATGCTCGATAATGTCGGGTTGCGGTACCCGCATCGTGCTTCGGGGGCAAAAGCCCCTCGCACTCTGCGACCGCTGCCCCTGCTTCGGTTCGCTGTTTCCGCCACTGGCGGCGCTCACCTTTGCAGCATCCAGTATTATCTGCGCTTTTGGCTTGGCATCTGCCGCACCTCGCTCGCCGTATCGGCACTTAGAATTATGCGGTATTGCCATAAAAAATCCTGCAAACAGGATAGCGGTCCCGTTTGCAGGTCATTCAGCTCAAAATTTAATAGGTGATGATCACGCCCTGGTCCTGTGCGTAAAAGCTGCACAGACCGCTGCAGGGCACAATATCCACCCGCGCATCCGGCCATTTGGCGTGGATGCCGTGTTCCAACAGGTTGGCGGCGTTCTGGTTGTTGCACTCGCTGATCAGCACCGGGCGCACACCATCGTAACCGTCCTCGTCCATCTGTTCCAAAATCTTGGCAAGCACCCGCGCTTCGCCGCGCGTCTTAAAGAAAAAGTCGATTGTGCCATCTTCGGTGCGGCGGCCCAAAACGCGCATGTTCAGCCGCCCGGCAATAAAGCCCACCACGCGGCTGACCCGCCCGGCTTTGGCAAGGTTATCAAAGCTGGCCAGGGCAAACATAATATGCCCTTTCTGTGCCCAGTTGGCCAGCTCAATGCAGATGGTATCAAAGTTGGTTCCTATCCGGATCAGCTTGTTGGCCAGCTCTGCTGCACCGGCCAGCGCGCCGGAACAGCTCAGGGTATCCAACACAAAAATCTGCTTTTCGGGGTGTTCTTCCAGCACCATCTCCCGCGCGGCCAGCGCGGCGTTGTAGCTGCCCGAAAGATTATGGCTGATGGTCAGCGCAATGCTTTTGTCCGCCATCAAAAACAGCTCGGCCCATTCTTCCGGGCTGGGGCAGGCGGTGGCGCTGGCGCCGTTATAATCCGTCATGGCCTGCAGCATGGCTTTGGTGTTCAAGGTGGGCAAGTCCACAAACTCGCGCTCGCCAACGCGAATCTTGAATGGAACCAATGCAAACTGAACCCCCGGTGCAGTGTCCGGCAGGGTACGGATCTCACAAGAAGAGTCCGATGCGATCATCCATTCCATAAAAAGTCCTCCTGTAACGCAGGCAAAAAGCTGCGTAATCAGCCGGAACAATCCGGCATTTTTTTGGCGCGCTCGTGGCCGCCGTGCCGCGGCGGGGCCAACCCCCAGGCCGCGGATACTATTTTCTAATTCTATTATACGGGCCGCCCAACAAAGCGTCAAGCAAGAAAAAACAGCAAGTGTAAAAATTAGCGCCTTTTCCCGGCGGGCTATTGCGCCAATGTGTGCAGCGGGGTATAATATCTATATCTGTTGCTTTTGCCCTCCGGCGCGCCGGGGCTGCTGATAAAAGGAGAAAATAACCCTATGGCTGATTATTACCACTACCGCCAAAAGATAGAAAAACAGCGCCGCCGCCGCAACGCGGTAGTTGCCCTGATGGTGGTGCTGATCATACTGTGTGCAGCTGCAGGCTTTTTCTGGATGTCCCGCCACAATCAGCAGGCGAACACCCCCCAGGCGGAGCCTACCATGCCCACAGCGGAAACTGCTGCCACGGCAACCCCGGAGCAGCCCGAACCCACCGCTCAAATGCCGGGTAACCCCCAGCGCCTGCTTCCCGCCGTGGATAACGCCGCGTGGGATACAGCCACCCCGGTGGAACAGACCATAGATCTGGAGTACCTGAACACCGATTCCCGCATGGCCGCCCTGCCTGCCCTTGGCACCGTGGAGCGCAGCCACTTTGACACGGTTACTTTTTTGGGTGACAGCATTACCGAGGGCATGGAGTGTTATGCCACCGGCTACCAGAACGCCCATGTGCGTGCCTATCGCGGTGCCGGCCCGGAAAGTGTTGTCTATAACACCACCGTCAAGGATCACATCCGCAATGTGCAGGAACCGGCCTTTGACGCCGTGGTGGAGACCCAGCCCGATGCGCTATATATCCTGTTCGGCACCAACACCCTGGTCAACGGCAGCGAGGATACCGCCACCAAGTTCATCACCTATTATGAAAAAATGATCGACATGTTCCACGAAAGCCTGCCGAACGTACCGATCTATGTGCAATCCATCCCCGGCGTTCAGGAATGGGTCAAGGATTCCAAGCCCGGCTTGCAGAATGACCGCATCAAGCTGGTCAACAACCTGCTGGCTAACATGGCGCTGCGCAAGGGCTGCTACTTTGTCAATATTGCCGAAGCCCTGAATCAGCCCGATGGCAGCCAGATTGACGAATACGAAGCCGATGGCATCCACATGCAGCCGGTAGGCTATACCGCTTGGTGCAACTACCTGGCAACCCATACGGCATGGGATCGCCGCAACACCTATGCGGGCGAAAATCCGCTCTATATCCTGGGCAGCTGATGCTGCCCGCGCCTTTATGCGGCATCAACAACATAAGCACAACAAATGCACTGCCAACCCCCGTTTTGCTGCGGGGCAAGGCGGTGCATTTTGTTCTATTTGCATAGAAAAACGGCGGGATATTTCGCGGTATTAAATCGTTTTTTGTCTAGTTTAACAAGGATTCCTGCAAATGTGTGTCAATTTTACACAAATCGACCCAGCAACTTACGAAAATTTTAGCGCTTTATTACAGAAATCTCTTGAAATTCCGCTGCAAAACAGGTAATATAAATATAGCAAAAACAAATTGGGTGCAGTTTATGCCGGAACAGGCAGCAGGAACAGGAATTTGTGCTGTTCTTTAGTATTATCGGCGCATAGCCTGCCTCAATCAGAGGTGTTTCCGGAAACCTAAGGCAACACCGCACAATTCCCGCCTTACGGCTTAAGCACCGCTCCGGCGGCTGCGGCACGGCATCTGCGTTGCCAAAATGCTCGATAAGACATCCAGTATTATCTGCGCTTTTGGCTTAGCATCTGCCGCACCTCGCTCGCCGTATCGGCACTTAGAATTATGCGGTATTGCCCTGGGAACATGATCAAAGAGGCGGCACGGTCGGCGGTAAACCGGCGCGGTGCATGCCAAAAGGGGAGATTACAAGGTGAAACAAACACAGTCAGCGGCGAAGCCTTCCGATTTGCCAGTTTACCTGTTCCATCAGGGCAATAACTTTGAAGCCTACCGCTACTTTGGCAGCCACCTGGAAGAGCAGGATGGCCAGCCCGGCGCGGTGTTCCGCGTGTGGGCACCGCACGCCAAAGCAGTTTCCGTTGTGGGCGATTTCAACAGCTGGGTGCCCACCAGCCATCCGATGGAAAAGGTGTCAGACGGCATTTGGGAGCTGTTCATTCCCGGCATCAAAATCTATGATGTTTATAAATACTGCATTACCACCCCGGCGGATGAGCTGGTGTACAAGGCTGACCCGTATGCGTTCCATGCCGAAACCCGCCCGTCCAACGGCAGCAAAGTTTTTGATATTTCCGGCTTTGACTGGCACGATGCCGCGTGGGAAGATGCGCAGAAGAAAAATGATGTGATCAACGGCCCGATGAGCATCTACGAGCTGCATGCCGGCAGCTGGAAAATGAAGGAGGACGGTGTCCCCTATAATTATTCCGAACTGGCGGATCAGCTTGTGCCTTATATTAAAGATATGGGCTATACCCATGTGGAGCTGCTGCCCATTACGGAATATCCGTTTGACGGCAGCTGGGGCTATCAGGTCAGCGGTTACTTTGCCCCCACCAGCCGTTACGGTACCCCGCACGACTTTATGGAGTTTGTGGATAAGCTGCACGCGGCCGGTATCGGCGTGATCCTGGACTGGGTGCCCGCCCACTTCCCCAAGGATGCTTACGGCCTGTACATGTTTGACGGTGCCCCCTGCTATGAGGACCCCAACCCCCGCCGCGGTGAGCATAAAGAGTGGGGCACCATGGTGTTCAACTTTGGTATGCCGGAAGTGGAAAGCTTCCTGGTATCCAGTGCGCTGTTCTGGATCGAGCAGTACCATGTGGACGGCCTGCGTGTGGACGCAGTGGCCAGCATGCTGTATCTCGATTACAACCGCCGCGATGGCGAGTGGGAACAAAACGTAAAGGGCGGCAAGGAAAACCTGGAAGCCATTGCGTTCCTGCAAAAGTGCAATACGGCTATCCTGGGCCGCCACCCGCATAAAATGATGATTGCCGAAGAATCCACCGCATGGCCGCTGGTTACCAAACCGGCAGCCGATGGCGGCCTTGGCTTCAACTTCAAATGGAACATGGGCTGGATGAACGATATGCTCAGCTACATGAAGACTGACCCGCTGTTCCGTGCCGGCAACCATAACAAAGTTACGTTCAGCTTCTTCTATGCGTTCAGTGAAAACTTTGTCCTGCCCATCAGCCACGATGAAGTTGTGCACGGCAAGTGCAGCCTGATCAATAAGATGCCCGGTGATTACGAAGCAAAGTTCGCCAACCTGCGCACCTTCTATGGCTATATGATGGCCCATCCGGGCAAAAAACTGCTGTTCATGGGCCAGGAATTCGGCCAGTTCATTGAATGGGACGAGAAAAAGCAGCTGGATTGGATGCTTCTTGGCTATGATAAGCACCATGAACTGCAAACCTACGTCAAGGATCTGAACCACTTCTACCGTGAGACCGCCTCTCTCTGGCAGGTCGATTACAGCTGGGAAGGGTTCCAGTGGATCGTGCCGGATGATAACAAACAGAGCGTGATCGCGTTCCTGCGCCGGGACGCCAAGGGCAAGATGCTCCTGGTTGTCTGCAACTTTAACCCCGTCCTGCGCGAAAGCTACTCGATGGGCGTGCCCAACCCCGGTACATACAAAGAGCTGATCAACTCGGATGACGTCAAGTATGGCGGTACCGGTGTCAAAAATGGCAGCGTAAAGAGCGTCAAGGGCCCGATGCACGGCTTTGACCAGCATATTGAGGTAACCCTGCCGCCGCTGTCCACCATCTATTTCAGCGTTCCCGCTGCCCGCAAAAAGGCAGGAAAGCCCGCCAAGGCAGAAACTGCCGAAGCAGCCAAACCCGAAAAGGCAGCCAAGCCTGCGGCCACCAAAACTGCCGCCCCCAAAAAGCGCACAGCCAAACCCGTGGCAACAAAACCGGCTGCTAAAAAGCCCAGAGCGGCAAAACAACCAAGCCCAAAACACCGGTAACGGAATCGTAAACGTCTGGTGTGTAAGGGCGGTACCGGCGGCAACCCGCAGCCGGTGCGGCCCGTGGAGATAAACAAGTTTAAGGGGAGAACAATTATGGCAAAAGAAATGATCGCAATGATCCTGGCTGGCGGCCAGGGTTCGCGCCTCCACGCGCTGACCCAGAAGCTGGCTAAGCCGGCGGTTCCGTTCGGCGGTAAGTACCGTATCATCGACTTTCCGCTGTCCAACTGTGTCAACTCTGATATTGACACCGTTGGCATCCTGACCCAGTATCAGCCGCTGGTCCTGAATGAATACATCGGCAACGGCCAGCCGTGGGACCTTGACCGCCTGCATGGCGGTGTCCATGTGCTGCCGCCCTACCAGCAGGCCACCGGCTCTGACTGGTACAAGGGCACTGCCAACGCAATTTACCAGAACATTTCCTTCATTGACCGTTATGACCCGCAGTACGTCATCATCCTGTCCGGCGACCAGATCTGCAAGCAGGATTACGCTGATTTCCTGCGCTTCCACAAAGAGAAGAACGCCGAGTTCTCGGTTGCCGTTATGGAAGTGCCTTGGAGCGAAGCCCCGCGCTTTGGTCTGATGGTTACGGACGAGAATGACCGCATCAGCGAATTCCAGGAAAAGCCGAAGAACCCCAAGAGCAACCTGGCTTCCATGGGCATTTATATCTTCAACTGGGATATCCTGAAAAAGTACCTCACCGAGGACGAAAACGATCCCAACAGTGAGAACGACTTCGGCAAGAATGTCATTCCCGCACTGTTGCGTGATAACCGCCGCATGTACGCTTACCGTTTCAGCGGCTATTGGAAGGATGTCGGAACCATCTCCAGCCTGTGGCAGGCCAACATGGAGGTTCTGGATCCGACCCATTCCGGCATCAACCTGTTTGATGAAAACTGGAAGATCTACTCCCGCAACTCCGGCCGCCCCTGCCAGCGCATTGGTACGGACGCTGACATCGTGAACTCGATGATCACCGAAGGCTGCCAGGTTGACGGCACCGTTAAAAACTCCATCCTGTTCCCCGGCGTTGTGGTCGAAAAGGGCGCCACTGTTGAAGCAGCCGTTGTTATGGGCGGCACTGTCATCAAGGCTGGCGCAAAGGTCGAACACTGCATCGTGGCCGAAAATGTCACCATCGAAGAGGGTGCTACCGTGGGCAAAATGCCGGAAAGCGGCCTGAATATTGCCGAACCCGGCGATGTTGCAACGGTTGGCTCCGGTGTCAAGATCGGCAAGGGCGCAACGGTTGGCCCCAAGGCAATGATTTCCAATGATGTAAAGGATGGTGAGGAACAATGGTAAGCAGCAACGCAAACGCACTGGGCGTCATTTTTGCAAACTCTTATGATAACCTTGTCCCCGAACTGGTAGCGGAGCGCACAATGGCCTCCATCCCGTTCGCAGGGCGTTACCGCATGATCGACTTTGTTCTGTCCAACATGGCAAACGCCGGTGTGGATAATGTTTCGGTCATCGTCCGTAAAAACTATCATTCCCTGATGGACCACCTGGGCGCAGGCCGTGAATGGGACCTGACCCGCAAGCGCGGAGGCCTGAACATTGTTCCGCCTTTTGCAGAGCGCAGCATCAAGCTGTACAGCGGCCGTGTGGATGCACTGGCCAGCGTTCTGAACTGGCTGAGGGACCAGAAAGAGCGCTATGTGATCCTGTCTGACAGCAACATTGCCATGAACTTCGACTTTAACAAGCTGATCGAAGCTCATGTCAAGTCCGGCGCAGACGTTACCATGGTATACAACCGCGGCGAAATCCCCGATGGCGCCCGCACCGATAACTACACCATCCGCATTGATAATGGCCGTGTGGCTGAGCTGCTTTCCAACGATTATCGTCCCGGCGTCCAGAATCTGTCCATGAACCTGTACATCATCGAGCGCGAAAGCCTGATCCAGCTTGTCCGCGATGCATCTGTGCGCGGTCTGGTCTATTTTGAGCGCGATATCCTGGCCCGCAACCTGAGCCTGCTGAATGTTCAGGCTTATGAGTTTGACGGCTATGTGGCCCGCATCAGCGATATGAAGAGCTACTTTGACGAGAACATGCGCCTGCTGCAGGCTGGCAATGTCGATAAGCTCTTTAACGAAGGCAACCCCATCTACACCAAGATTCGTGACGACAACCCCACCCGTTACCTGGAAGGCAGCAAGGTCAAGAACAGCCTGCTGGCTGACGGCTGTGTGGTGGAAGGCACCGTTGAAAACAGTGTGCTGTTCCGTGGCTGCCAGATCAAGAAGGGTGCTGTTGTGCGCAACTGTGTGCTGATGCAGGATACCGTTGTGGAGGAGAACAGCTCCGTTGAGTATGTGGTTACCGACAAGAATGTCCACATCACGGCAGATAAAAAGCTGATCGGCACGGATTCTTTCCCGGTGTTTGTTGCCAAAAGGCACACGGTGTAACCTGATTACGCCCTGAACTTTCCCGCCAACTCTCCCCGGCGGGTAGTTTGCAGGAAAGGGCGGGGGAGTGAACACGCTTCTCCGCTCTTTCCTTATTTTATCATAACAGCCTGCCCGGCAGGCGTTGCAAACAGCCGCTCCAGCGGCTCTGCAAGGAGGTACCCATGAAAATTCTCTATGCAGCCAGCGAAGCTGCACCGTATGCAAAATCCGGTGGTCTGGCCGATGTTGCCGGTGCACTGCCCAAAGCTCTGGTTCGTGACGGTATTGACTGCCGCGTTATCATGCCCCTGTACGGCGATCTCAAGTTCAAGGATACGCTGACCTATGTTACTAATTTCAGCGTGCCCGTGGGCTGGCGCAGCCAGTACTGCGGCCTGTTCAAGGCCGAGCATGACGGCGTGACGTTCTACTTTATCGACAACGAATATTACTTTAAGCGCAGCGGCCTGTATGGCTTCTATGATGACGGCGAGCGTTTTGCTTTCTTCTCCCGCGCCATTCTGGAAACCCTGTTCTATACCGACTTTGAGCCGGATATCATCAACTGCAACGACTGGCAGACCGCCCTTACCCCGGTTTACCTCAACCTGTACTACCGCCACCTGGACAAGTTCAACCACATCAAGACAGTATTCACCATCCATAACATTGCCTACCAGGGCAAGTATGGCATGGATATCCTGGAGGATACCTGTGGCATTGGCGCACGCGATGCCCATATTGTGGAGTATGATGGCTGCGCCAACTTTATGAAAGGCGCAATCGAGACTGCTGATAAGGTCACCACCGTCAGCCCTACCTATGCACAGGAGATCCTGGACCCGTGGTTCAGCCATGGTCTGGATGGCCTGCTGCGCCAGAAGCAGTATAAGCTGTGCGGTATCCTGAACGGTATTGACGTGGATGTTTTCAACCCCGCCACCGACCCGGATATCCCGCAGAACTATGATGCCAACACGGTTCAGCAGGGCAAGCCCGTCTGCAAAGCAGCTTTGCAGGATGAGTTCGGCCTGAACAAGGATGGCAGCCCGGTCATGGCCATGGTTACCCGTCTGGTTGGTCACAAGGGCGTTGACCTGGTGCGCAGCATTGCCGAAGGTCTGCTGCAGCAGGGCATTGAGCTGGTGATCCTCGGCTCCGGCGAAGCCCAGTACGAGAACTTCTTCAACGAGCTGTGCGCCCGCAACCCCGGCCGCGTTGGCGTGTACATTGGCTTTAACGCCAAGCTGGCCCAGCGCATTTATGCCGGTGCCGATATCTTCCTGATGCCGTCCCGCTCCGAACCCTGCGGCCTGGCCCAGATGGTATCCTGCCGTTATGGCACCATCCCCGTTGTGCGTGAGACCGGCGGCCTGCGCGACTCCATCCACGACTCCGGCGATGGCTATGGCAATGGCTTTACCTTTGCCAATTACAACGCCCACGAGCTGTACGAAGCCTGCTGGCGTGCCAAGGAAGGCTACTGGAACAAGGAAGGCTGGCCCGTGCTGGTCAAGCGCGCCATGGAATGCGATTTCAGCTGGTCCAACTCCGCCAAGAGCTATGAGGGCCTGTACAATGAGGTCGTGAACCTCTGGTAAGTCTTTGGGAAGCTGCTCCCTAATGAGTTAAAATCAAATCCCGCTGTGTGCAGCCTGAAAAGCCGCATACAGCGGGATTTTTGTTTCATTGGGATTGGTCCGGTGAAAAGGAAAACGGAAAGAATAGATACGCCCGTGCGGCAGCATAGCAGCGTGACAGGGGAGACGAACCGAATGCTTCCAGAACGCAGCACAGGAATTTCGAAAAAGCCAGCCATCCGGAAATGAAGAAATTTCGGATTTTTTGCCACAATTTGCCGAACATGTGTTACAATAGTACCGGAATTTTGGCCGTGGCATTAAGGAGAATCCCATGCCCACGGTCAATCGGGAAAGGAAACATAACAGCAATCCTATGGGGAAAAGAAAACATTGGTATGTACCGTGCATCGCCCCGGCACTGGCCGCGCTTTTGCTGGCGGGCTGCGGCGCAACGGTGGATTTGAATGAACAGGCCACAGCCGAAACCGCCATGGCCATGCAATGGGTGCCCAATGGCAGCGTTTATGCTACTGCGGCGGAAGAGCTGGAATACTGGTCCACAGCCCAAAAGCTGGAATCCGCCCTTGCCGCCACGCGGGAAACAGCCCCCAGCGTAGACTTGAACGAGCTGCTGGATAAATTCTGCGCCGCGCAGCCGGGCAGCTTTTCGCTTTACCTGCAAAATCCGGCAACGGGGGAAAGCTATACTTATAACACGGATGCCCTGTATTACCCCGCCAGCCTGCTCAAGCTGCCCTATGCGTTCTGGCTGTGCGGCCAGGCCGATGCCGGAACACTGGACCTGGAAGATGAACTGCCCAACCAGTTCCGCGGCCGTTTGTCTGATACGGCGCTGCAAGCCTATAACGATGCCGAGACCATCCCGGCCAAAGCCGCCATGCGTGCTATGATCGCCCACAGCGATAACAACGCCGTCACCCTGTTGACCACCCACTGGCCAGCCAACGAATCCAGCGGCTTCCAGCAGTTCCTGGCGGATTACGGCTTTGCCTATGCCGCAACCTGCGACCTTACCCCGCAAACCGGCATTATCGGTATGGCTTCCACTGGCGAGTTTGCCAACATTGTGTCCGCGGTGTATGATTATCTGGATTCAGGCAGCGCCGCCGCAGCCTACCTGAAAACCTGTATGCTGGCCGCTGACCATGATATTTTGTATGTGCCGGATGGCGTGCCTGCCGCCAAAAAGTATGGCAGCTGGGATTACGCATATCACGATGTTGCCATTGTGTATGCCAAGCATCCCTACTGGATTGTTTGCATGACAGACCAGGGAGATGAAAATGTAGATTTCCCCGAAGAACCCACCCAGGCCATGCAGACCCTTGGCCAGCTGGTGTATGAATACTGGAACCCATAAACTACGCCAGCGCCGTTTCAAGAAAGGAGCCGACCTTTGCCAAACAAGAAAACTGCCGCCCAGCGCCAACCCTATGTGGATGCTATGAAAGGCTTTGGCATCCTGTGCGTTGTCATTGGCCATTTTATCGAGTATCACCGTGGTACCGCGCCGGGCATCAACGCGCTGTTTACCTGCATTTACCTGTTCCATATGGCAATTTTTTGCACAGCCAGCGGCCTGGTGGCTAAGTTCAGCCTGCGCAAGCTGGTCACGCAGCAGCTATGGCTCTACCTTATCAGCCAGGCGGGCATCACGGCGTTCCGTGCGGCTGCCCTGAAAGATAACATTGTGGATCAGGGCGGCTGGCTGCAAAATGTACTGCTGCCATGGCGGCACATGTGGTATCTGTACGCCCTCATGTTCTGGATGCTCACCGTGCCTTTGCTGCGCGCCATCCAGCGGCGCGGCCTGCTGGCCAGCACCGTAGGGATGGCCGCGGCCATTGCCATAGGTCTGTTGGGCGGCTGTGTCAACTGGCCGTTTGATCTGGGCCGTGTGTTTTCCTTTTTCCCGTTCTTTGCGTTCGGTGTGTTGTTTGCAGAGCCGTTCCGCAGCTGGCAAAAGCGCTGGTATGCCTGGGGCCCGCTGGCGGCGGCCATCGTGGTGTTTTATACCGTAACCGTCCAGCGCATCGTCACCGCCGAAACCCCGGTGTATGAGGGAGCCCGCATCTTCCAGTCCGACGCCTATGCGGTGGGCGGCTACCTGATGCAGGATCGCGCAGTGTTCTACCTGCTGGGCTTTGGCACCGTGCTGGCCATCACCCCCATTCTGGGGCTCATCAAGCCGCTTGCCAGCCTGGGCCAGCGAACCCTGCCCATCTACATCCTGCACATGCCGCTGTACGCGCTTCTGGTTCAACTTGGCTGTTACGAAGCCTGTGCTTCCCACGGTCTGCCTGCCGTTATTACCTGGCTGTGCTTTATCATCCCCGCGGTGGTGGCCCTGTGCGCCAGCGCCCCGGTGTGTGCCATCCTGAACGGCATTGCAAACATCTGGTACAAAACGCTCCCGGCTCTCTTTTCCCGCCGTGGATAAAGCGTTCGCAGATGCGTTTATCCAACCGCAATAAAACAAATAAAAGAGCAAAAAAATAAACCAGGCGTGCCCTGCAAAGCAATCGACTTTGCAAAACACGCCTGGCTTTATTTTATAAAATCACTTTCAGGGCCAACGTGAAAGAATCAGCCCTCCGCCAGGAATCACTGCTCGTCCTTGTGATCCAGCAGCTTTTCCATGGTGTGCCAGCCCAGCACTGCGCACTTTACGCGGGCCGGCATGTGGGAGATATCCTGCAGCGCACCGGCTTCTTCCAACTTTTCAATGTCGGCATCGGTAGCTTCGCCCTTAATCATCTTCAAAAAGGTCTCGGCCAGGTCTTTGGCTTCATCCACGCTGCGGCCAATGATCATGTCCAGCATGATATCTGCCGAAGCCTGGGAGATCGCGCAGCCGTCACCAACAAAGCTGCCGTCCTCAATCTTGCCGTTTTCTACTTTCAGCTGCAAAATAATGTCATCGCCGCAGCTGGGGTTCACACCCTCCAGCGTCATGTTGGCGCCGGGCAGCGGCTTTTTATGGGCGGGGTAGAGGTTGTGGTCGGTCAGCACCTCATTATAAAACGTACTACTCGGCATAACCCATTTCCTTTCTTACGCCGCCCAGCGCCGCCAGAAAGCGGTCAATGTCAGCGGTGGTGTTATAAAATGCAAGGCTGGCGCGTGCGCAGGAACGCACACCCAGATAAGCCAGCAGCGGCTGTGCACAGTGGTGCCCGGCACGCACGTCCACATGGCAGCTGTCCAGAATGGTGGCAATGTCGTGCGGGTGTACGCCATCCACCGTAAAGCTCAAAATGCCGCAGTGCTTGTCCGGGTCATCGCTGCCCAGAATATTCACACCGGGGATCTTCTTCATGCCTTCATAGGCATAGCGGGTCAGGGCCTGCTCCTGGGCGTGGACATTTTCCAGCCCAACGGATTCCAGATAATCAATCGCTGCAGCCAGCGCAACCGCGCCGCCTGCATTCACGGTGCCGGCCTCAAATTTGTGGGGCAGCTCAGCATACACAGCGCCATCGCGGGTGACGGAATCAATCATCTCGCCGCCGGTCAAAAACGGCGGCATGGCATCCAGCAGCTTCTCCTTGCCATACAAAACGCCAATACCCATGGGGGCCATCAGCTTGTGGCCGGAGAATGCAACAAAATCAGCATCCAGTGCCTGCACATCCACTTTCATGTGGGGGGCACTCTGGGCGGCATCTACCAGCACAACACCGCCGTTGCGGTGTACCAGCTCGATCACTTTCTCTACCGGGTTTACGCAGCCCAGCACGTTGGAAACATGGCCAATGGCGGCCAGCTTTACCTTGGGGCCGATGACGGCTTCCAGCTTTTCATCCGGCAGGCTACCGTCTTTTTCACATTCCAGGTAAACCAGCTTGGCACCGGTCTGGCGGGCAACCATCTGCCACGGCAGCATGTTGCTGTGGTGCTCCATGATGGTGATGACGATCTCATCCCCGGCATGGATGTTGTTCAGCGCATAGCTGTAAGCAACCAGATTGATGCTTTCGGTGGTGTTGCGGGTAAAGATGATCTCGGCATCACTGCGTGCATTCAGGAACTTGCGTACCCGCTCGCGGGCGGCCTCGTAACGGTCAGTCGCCTCCACACCCAGTTCATACAGGCCGCGCAGGGGGTTGGCGTTGGCCTGCTCATAAAATTCTTTCTCTGCCTGCAAAACGCTGGCCGGGCGCTGCGCGGTGGCGGCGCTGTCCAGATAGGCGACGTCCTGCTGCATCAGCAGGGGAAAGTCCTTTTTATAATCCACAAAATCAAAGCTCATCGGTGTGCGCCTCCATGAATTTGTGTGCTTCTTCCGCCAGTGCCTCCGGCAGCAGGTCAACTACGGCCTCAATGCGGGCGCGGGCCAGCAGGCTGCGGGCAGCTTCTTCAGGAATGCCGCGGCTGGCGAGGTAGAACAGCATCTTTTCGTCCAGGCGGCCGATGGTTGCGCCGTGGTTGCCTTCCACATCCTCTTCGCCGCACAAAATCAGCGGAATGGTCTGGTTGACCACGCCGTCGCCCAGCAGCAGAACGTTCTCCTGCTCCTGGCCCTTGGCGCCGGAACCGCCGGGCAGCAGGTCAATGCTGCCGCGGAACAGCTTGAATGCCTTACCGGCCAGTACGCCGGTGGAATCCATCTCGCAGGTGGTCTTTTTGCCGCGATGGCGGGCTACATAGTTCATGTCCAGGCGCTGTTCGCCCTGGCCCAGGTAGCCGATCCTGGCGGTAAAGTTGCTGCCTTTGCCGATCAGATCGGCGGCAGCACCGGCATACAGCTTGCCGGAACCCAGTTCCAGCTTGGTCAGCTCAAAGCTTGCGCCGTCTGCGCAGGTGGTGCCGATATCACTCAGGCAGGTAAAGCCATTATCCAGTACCTGCACCATCGAAAGCTTGACCACAGCGCCAGCCTCGGCCTTGATCTTGATCTGCAAAGCGGCCAGGCCCTCGCCAGCGGTCTCATTGCGCAGGATCACAGCCACCTGCATGGTGCTGCCAGCCTTGGCTTCCAGGTACAGCCGGTCCCCGGCGGGGGTGCCGGGCTGGTAGGTATAGGTGATAACCGCGGGGGCATCCATCACTTCGTTTTCGCCCAGGGTCAGGTACTCTGCTGGGTTGTTGGCCAGAAAACGGTCAACATCGGTGCCCATGCCGGTCTCCATGGCCCAGTCCTGTGCAGCGCTGCTGCGGGCCAGCTGTGCGGTCTGCACAAAGCTGGGGGCGGCACCCACGGCGGGAGCGTTTGCTTCCAGCCGGGCTGCATTCATTTTCAGCCAGTTCCACGTCAGAGCGGGAAGCCGGTTGACGGTCATTGTTTCATTTGCCATACTCCCAACTCCTTTGCTCACCCAATGCTGCCCTTCATCTCAAGGCGGATCAGGTTGTTCATTTCCATTGCGTATTCCAGCGGCAGCTCCTTGGAAACATTATCCGCAAAGCCGCTCACGATCATGGCGCGGGCTTCCTCTTCGGGGATGCCGCGGCTCATCAGGTAGAACACGGCGTCATCACTGATGCGGCCAATGCGGGCTTCGTGGCCCACGTCAGCATCGGGGGTGCGCACATCCATGGCGGGGATCGTGTCCGAACGGGAGATGGTATCCAGCATCAAAGACTGGCAGGAAACCGCAGCCTTGCTGTTCTTGGCATCCTTGTTAATGACCACCGCGCTGCGGAAGGTGCTGATGCCGCCGTCCTTGGAGATGGACTTGGTATTGATATAGCTGGAAGTATCCGCGCCGGTGTGAACAACCTTGGCGCCGGTATCCAGGTTCTGGCCATGACCGGCGAAGGTTATGCCGGTGAACTCCATGCGGGAGCCCTTGCCCTTCAGGATGGTCATGGGGTACAGGTAAGAGGTGTGGGAGCCAAAAGAACCGGAAACCCATTCCATCACGCCGCCCTCTTCCACAATGGCGCGCTTGGTGTTCAGGTTGTACATGTTCTTGGACCAGTTCTCAATGGTGGAATACCGCAGCTTGGCGTTCTTGCCCACAAACAGCTCCACGCAGCCGGCGTGCAGGTTGGCCACATTGTACTTGGGGGCAGAGCAGCCCTCGATGAAATGCAGCGAAGCACCCTCGTCCACAATAATCAGCGTGTGCTCAAACTGGCCAGCGCCGGGGGCGTTCAGGCGGAAATAGGACTGCAGGGGAATCTCCACATGCACATGCGGCGGAACATACACAAAAGAACCGCCAGACCATACCGCGCCGTGCAGGGCGGCAAATTTGTGATCCGTGGGGGGAACCAGGTGCATGAAATGGGTGCGGATCATCTCGGCATAAGGGCCGTGCATGGCGCTTTCCAGGTCGGTGTAAATAACACCCTGCTCCGCAACCTCTTTTTTCACGTTATGATATACCAGCTCGGAGTCATACTGTGCGCCGACACCGGCCAGGCTGTCGCGCTCGGCCTGGGGGATACCCAGCTTTTCAAAGGTATCCTTGATGTCGGTGGGCACTTCGCTCCACTTGGCGCTCATTTTGGTGTTGGGGCGCACATAGGTGATGATATCATCCATGTTCAGCTCATCAATCGGCGGGCCCCACTCCGGGATACCGGTCTTATTATAGATCTCCAGCGATTTCAAGCGCAGCTCCAACATCCAGTCGGGGTCGTTCTTCTCGCGGGAAATCTGCTCTACAATGGCGGGGGTCAGGCCAGCGTCTACCTTGTAGGCGTCTTTTTCCTCATAGCGGAAATCATACAGGCTGCGGTTAATGTCCTCAACCTGCGATTTTTCGCGTTTTGCTTCGTTTACTTCTGCCATATATTTCTCAGGCCTCCGCCATCTTTTCAAAGCGCTCGTAGCCGTTCACATTGATCTCTTCCACCAGGCTGCCATCGCCGTTTGCAGCAATCTTGCCATTGACCAGCACGTGGGTGTAATCAACAGACAGTGCATCCAGAATGCGGGTGCTGTGGGTGATGATCAGCAAAGCGCCGTTGTGGTCTTTCTGGTATTCTTCCACGCCTTTGGAAACCAGGCGCACGGCGTCAACGTCCAGGCCGGAGTCCGTCTCGTCCAGAATGGCGAGGGAGGGCTTGAGCATCATCAGCTGCAAAATCTCGGCCTTTTTCTTTTCGCCGCCGGAAAAACCAACGTTCAGGCTGCGCTCTGCGTAAGAAGCATCCATCTGCAAAATGTCCATGCAGCGGGCCAGCTCTTTCTTGAAGTCATAGTAACGCACATGGCCGACCTTCTGCTGCAATGCGCTGCGGATAAAGCCTTCCAGCGTCAAGCCGGGAACTTCCAGCGGCTCCTGGAAAGAAAGGAACATGCCGGCCTTGGCGCGCTTATCGGTGGATTCATGGGTGATATCCTCGCCCTTGAACAGGATCTGGCCGCCGGTCACGGTATATTTGGGGGCACCCATCAAAACATAGCCCAGGGTGGATTTGCCTGCGCCGTTGGGGCCCATCAGCACATGGGTTTCGCCCTTGTTGATGGTAAGATCCACGCCGTGCAACAGCTGTTTGTCTTCCACGCGTGCGGCCAGACCGGTTACGTTCAAAACTTGCTCTGCCATAAAAACTGCCTCCTGCTCGCTTTATAATAAGGTGAGCGTTTGTATTTCAAAAAGCCGCAGGCAAACCCGCAGCTTGGTTCGGCGTCCGGTGCAGCCATCCGTTTGCAGCGCAAAGCAGGCAGGCGGCGGTGTGCCGGGCACCTTTGTTATTTTCATATCCTATAAAAACTCTAGGATTAACGGTGCTTATTATATTCCAACAATTTCTTTGCGTCAAGGGCAAACCGCAAAAACTGGTACAAACCCTGCAATTTTGCACCAAAAATGGACGAATCGGGCGATTTTTGGCGTTCGGTGACCACAGAAATGACGGTTAGGCATAACAAACGCGAGCCGGCCCAGCCCGCCGCTTTCCAATCAGTGTTGGCCGTGGCTGCAGCGGTTATGCAAAGGGGAACCCCACAAAAAAAGAAGAGCCTTACCGGAAAATCCGGTAAGGCTCAGCCAGTGCCGCCGACCGGGATCGAACCGGTACGATGTTTCCACCGAGGGATTTTAAGTCCCTTGCGTCTGCCAGTTCCGCCACGGCGGCTAACTGTATGGTATTGTAGCGCAAAACGGGGAAATTGTCAATCCGCAAAGCCCTGCCGCCCAGAGTGTAAAAAAGCGAATGGTTTATTTGCGGTGAACGGCAAAGCAGCTCACTTCATGTGGCAGTGTATCCGTTATTTTATATGTGATGTGTTTTTGTATCCGCCCACATCACACATCTTTCATATCGTGCGGTGCGCCGCCGCCGACACGGGGAATCGTGCAATGCCGCAGGTAATGCAGGAACATCAGAGAAGAGATGCTCCAGGTCAGAGGGTATGCCCAGAAGATGACCCCGATATCATGGATAAAGTGCAGCGTTATCGTAATGTAAGTAATGCGCAATGCGCACCAGACCGCCAGCATAACGGCCATGGGCACAATGGGGCGGCCCAATCCGCGCAGGATGCCGGCGCAGCAGTGGCTGAACGCAAGCAAAAAGTAAAACAGCGCAATGGTGTGTGCCTGCCGCACGCCAAAGGCGACCACATCGGCCTCGCTGCTGAACGCACCAATCAGCCAAGGCGCCAGCAGGTAAACCGCAACGCCGACGCACTCGGCCAGCGTAATCGAACAAATCACGCCAAAACGCATACCCTTGTGCACGCGGTCAGGTTTGCCCGCACCCACATTCTGGCTGACAAAAGTGGCCAGTGCCATCGAAAAGCAGGTGACCGGCAGGAAAGCAAAACCTTCCACCTTGCTGTAAGAGCCGCACCCGGCCATGGCCAGTGCGCCAAACGAGTTGATGTTTGCCTGCACAATAACATTTGCCAGCGAGATGACCGAGTTCTGGATGCCGGAGGGCAGGCCCTGCAAAATAACGCCATACAGCATGGGGCCGTCAAACCGAACCTTGCGCCAGCTCACAGCCCAGGCTTCCTTGCTGCGCATCAGCTTGGAGAATGCCAGAATGGCACTGACTGACTGGGAGATAATCGTGGCAAATGCGGCCGCAGCCACGCCGTACCCCAGTACGCCGATAAACAGTAGATCCAGCACAATGTTAATGAGCGATGCTGTAATCAGGTACTTCATAGGGCTGCGGCTGTTGCCGACCGATTGCAGAATACTGGCACCCACATTGTACATGACCACTGCAATGGAACCAAAAAAGTAGGTGCGGAAGTAGGCGACCGAGTTGCCGATAACATCCTCCGGCGTGCCCATCCAGTGCAGGATCTGCGGGGTCAAAATCACGCCCACAACCGTCAGCACCGCCCCGGCGGCCAGGCCCAGCGCCACCGTGGTGTGGATGGCTTTTTCCAGGCTCTCCCAGTCCTTTGCGCCAAAGTAGCGGGCAATCAGCACACCGGCACCCAGCGCTACGCCGTTCACAAAGCCGGTCAAGAGGAAAATCAGGCTGCCGGAAGAACCAACTGCCGCCAGCGCCTCGCCGCCCAAAAAGTTGCCCACAATCAGCGAGTCTGCCGCGTTGTACAGCTGCTGGAACAAATTGCTGATAAAAATAGGGATCGCAAACAGCAGCATGCCGCGCGCTACACTGCCTTCGGTCAGGGAATTGCTCTTGTTTTGTTGTGCCATCTTGTTTTGTTACGCTCCTAAATCTATGTTTT
>UMHL01018601.1_pt1 | contig 51103 bp, 47 predicted proteins | sample 1965551 | NCBI WGS metagenome assembly UMHL01 (sample SAMEA4836100, study PRJEB28245) | human gut metagenome | biome: gut microbiome; material: fecal sample | place: Denmark | collected 2008 | reverse complement strand
AGAGATCGTACTGGGTGGCGTCGGGTTTCGTCGGCCGGATTTCGATTTTGCCGGGGCCTCCTTCGGCGTGATAGGCGAGCGCTTCCTTCATCAATTCGTTCGTGTCCATAAGCTAAATTTTACCGGTATGTCAAACAATTATCACGCCCGCAAGTTAATAAAAAATATTAGTTTTTAAAATAGATTTATTAAAAATAAAACGATGTTTTTTAAAAATGGAGATGAAGACCCATTGCGATACTGACATATTTTATTCCGGCGTGTCCGTCGAAATCCGCCGTTTCAAGCGCGGAAGAGGTGAAGTAGGAGCTGTAACCGCCGACTTCGGCGCCGATGTCGAGACGTTTCGAAAGGAGGAGCGTCGCACGCACGATGCCGTGCGTGCCGAATCCGTCGAGCGAGAACCGTGTGCCTTCCATCCGCTCGAAGTAGTTGACGTAGCCGATGCCGGCGAGTGCCGAGAACATGAACTTGTTTCCGACGCGAAACGAATATCCCGCTTCGGGTGCCGCGTAGTGGGTGCCGATGTTGCACCGTAGGATGCTCGATATTGGCGCTATCGGGTGGGGAATGGAGAGTTCGGCTTTCATGCGAAAGCAGGCGTAGCGGAGTCCGAGCGTGAAACCGCGGGCAAAACAATAGTCGTAGCCTGCGTTGTAGGCGATGCCGACGGTGCTTCCGTCATAGGGCGCTCCGTCGATCGTGTAGAGATCGCTAATGACGAACCCCGCTCCGGCACTGCCGTAGAACAGGTGACGGGGAAGTCGGTTCCGCTGTCGGTCGTTCATCCGTCGGATAACCTTGGCAGGATGTTTCGAACGGAGCCGCAGCGGCGGATCGAACCGCATCGTCGCGGAGGTGTCCCTGCCGTCGATGCGGAGCAGGTCGGCACTCAGGGTATAGGTCGTGCCGTTGGAGGTCACGGTTTCGTTCTGTTCCGTGACCGAGAGGGCGTCGCCGCCGATGCCGGCGGTCGCGCGGACGGCCAGATCGACCGCTTCCCGATTGCGTTCGTCGGCATTTTCCGAGGAACTCGATATCGTCAGTTCTCCGATTTTGCGCGACGAAGCGGGCCGCGGGAGATCTTCCGTAAAGAGCCTGACGCTGTCGGCGGGAAGCGGGGCGCCCGCCTCGCTAAGGGTGGTGTAGATTCGGGAAGAGCAGCCGCAGAGGATACACGCTACGCCAGACCGGCGATCGTGGAACGAAAGCCGGTCCGAGACGGAAGAGAGGGGTGTAGCATATCTGTTTCAGTGTTGGTTTGGTCCAGTTTATGCCGCACTCCGGTCGGGAAATCCCGTCAGAAGAGCGTGTCGCCGAGCGTCGGCGGCGTGAGTCCCAGGTGCCGGAACGCCGTTTCGGTGGCTTCGCGGCCGCGGGGGGTGCGTTTGAGGAACCCCTCCATGATGAGGAACGGTTCGTAGACCTCCTCGATCGTTCCGGCATCTTCGCCCACGGCGGTGGCGATCGTATTCAGCCCGACAGGGCCGCCGTTGAACTTGCCGATGATCGTTTGGAGGATGCGGTTGTCCATCTGGTCCAACCCGCGCGCATCGATGTTGAGTGCTGTGAGTGCCATGCGCGTGATCGCCAAGTCGATGTGCCCCTCGCCCTTGACCATGGCGAAATCGCGCACGCGGCGCAGCAGGGCGTTGACGATACGGGGGGTGCCGCGCGAACGGCGGGCGATTTCGATCGCCGCGTCGTCGTCGATCGAAACGTCGAGAATGCGTGCCGAACGTTTCACGATTCCCGACAGCACCGCGGTGTCGTAGTACTCCAAATGGCACTGGATGCCGAAACGCGCGCGCAGCGGCGAGGTCAGCAGGCCGCTGCGCGTCGTGGCGCCGATGAGCGTGAAGGGCGCCAGTTCGATCTGGATCGAACGGGCGGAAGGACCCTTGTCGAGCACGATGTCGATCTTGTAGTCCTCCATGGCCGAATAGAGATACTCCTCGACAATGGGGCTCAGGCGGTGGATTTCGTCGATGAAGAGCACGTCGCCCGGATTGAGGTTCGTCAGCAGGCCCGCCAGATCGCCCGGCTTGTCCAGAACGGGGCCGGAGGTGACTTTGAGCTGGGAGTGCATCTCGTTGGCGATGATGTTCGCCAGTGTGGTCTTGCCCAGTCCGGGAGGGCCGTGCAGCAATACGTGGTCGAGCGAATCGCCGCGCATAAGGGCCGCCTGGATGAAGATGCGCAGGTTTTCGACGATCTTCTCCTGTCCGGCGAAATTCTGCAACTCCTGCGGGCGGATTTTATTTTCGAATTCGAGATCGCTCTCTATGTTTCGGATCGTAGACATGGTTACAAAGGGTAATCGTATGTTCCGGTATGCCGTATGTTCCGGTACGGTTTTTCATTTTCCGGTCGCCGGCATTCGCAGCGGCGGCTGCATTTACGGATACGTCTTTTCCCGCCTGCGGCCTGACTGTAACAGGCTGCGGCTGCCGGTACCCGAAACATGCAATCGTGTTACAAATATACTTATTTTTCGGAAAATCTCCGCATTCGCCGCTTCAAAAAACGCCGTCATCGCCTTGCGGCGATGCGGCGGACTTTTCCCGCCAAGGAAAAAGGCCTGTCCGCCGCAGCGGACAGACCTTCCGGTTGAATCATTTATTAATTGAGATGGGATGTGTCTATTCCGTGTAATCGATCAGCGCCGTACGCAGATTCCCGTCGAAATCCTTATAGCGGATTTTGAGACCTTTCTTCTGAGTGACGGCCGGATCGTAGGAGTTGAGTTTGAACGAAGCCATGCTGGATCTCGCTACGGGAGTGTCCGATCCCATGTCGTCGGGTTTGTGGCGCAGTTCGAGCAGCGTGTAGTCGGGGTCTTCGGTATCGTCTGCAGAAGCGCTTCGAACCAAGCTGATCTTGTGTTTCTCGCTTCCGGTGACCTTGATCTGGAAGGAGCAGGTGAAGTATCCGGCGCTGATCAGGCAGTCGAATTTGTCCTCGCCGCTGAGTTTCACCAATTCGATCGGCTCGTCGCCGAACTCGGCTTCGTTGGAGTCATTCATCTCTTCGACGTCCTTGGTGAGAATTTCGCTGATGCCGTAGAGCTTGATGTTGTAGTCGTACTGTTGACTCTTCTCTTCGAGCAGCGAGTAATAGATGAAGGCGCGCTGTCCGTCTTCGGGATTGTAGCCGCCGGTAGGTACGGCGAATTGCGAAGGATAGAGCGTCTGTCCGTTGTCCGCCTTGAAATAGAACGTCCCGCTCAATCCGCCCGGATTGAGGATGGTCACGAGCGCCATGCTGTCGGCGCCCTCTACGTCGGAGTCGTTGCAGGACTGGAGCACGGGCAGCACCGCGACCGCCGCGAGGAGAAATAATTTGAACTTTTTCATGGGTTTAGCTATTTTATTTCTAAATTTGTTCCTTTCTATAAACGCACGAAAGTACGAAATACTGCGTAAAGAGATAAAAAAATATTTTTTTTACGGGGATGCAGTATTCGGGAGAGGACACCATTTATTATATGACGAACGATGAGCATGGAGGAACGGATACTCGCAGAGCGTTGTAAAGCCGGAGATAACGATGCCCGCCGCGAGCTGTATACTCGTTTCGGAGGACGTTTGTTGGGTATCTGCCTGCGTTATGTCGGGGATCGGGCGACGGCCGAGGATCTGCTCCATGACTGTTTTATCAAGGTGTTCGCGGCAATCGACCGTTTTTCATGGCGCGGCGAGGGTTCCTTGAGGGCGTGGATGGAACGGATCGCGGTGAACGTTTCGCTCGAAGCGCTGCGTCAGAAGCGGCGGTTGCACTATCCGACTACGGTCGACCGGCTGCCCGAACGCTATGAAGAGCCGACGTCGGACGAAATGGAGCGGTTGCCCTACGACGATCTGAAACGGTTGATCGCCGAGCTGCCCGACGGATACAGGACTGTTTTCAACCTCTATTGTATCGAGGAGCTCTCCCATAGGGAGATTGCGGAGCGGTTGGGAATCAGTGAGAAAACCTCGTCGTCGCAGCTGTTTCGCGCAAAGGCCTTGTTGGCGCGGCGCATTAAGGAGTATGTAAAGGACAAATGAAACGGAATAGGATGGAGCGGGAGGAACGGTGGATTGCAACGGTTCGGGAGAAGTTGCGAGGTGCCGACGAGTCGTTGCCGGAAGGAGGCTGGGAGGCGCTGGAGCGCGACTTGGCCGCTGCCGGCCGGCGGCGCAGGGCTTTCACTCCCGCCTGGAAAAAAATAGCTGCCGTCGCCGCCGTCGTAGCGATTGCCGTATTAATAGGTGAGACTGTCGTAAATCAAGGTGTTGTGGACGGTGATCGACAAACAACGTTCTTTGCCGGAGAACTTACGACGGCGGACGGTCAGCTTTTATATGATGACGAACCGTTGCGGAACGAGGCGCCGACGGCACTCTCCGAAGCCCCGGCGCCGCTGGCAGCGAAGGTTCGGCAGGCTTTGGCCGAAAGTCGGCCGGCTGCGATCGTTGCGGCCGACGGGTCGGTACGGACTCTCTCGGGCGATGCGGTAGCGGAGGTGCGGTCGTCCCGAAGCGAGACGGAAGCCGCAGCACCGTCGGATGCGGAACCCTCTGCGGCCGGGGAAGAAGCGGTAGCCGAGGAGAAAGAGGCGCAACCTGCCGCAAAGGCTGCCGCCTCGCGTTCGTCGGAGCGGACGATCGCCCGCACGCTTCCCGGGGAAGCCGCACGGCGTTCCTTCGAACCGGAACGGGTGAAGCGGCGGACGTCGGTGGGGCTTTTCGCCGCCGGATTGCCGACGGCGCAGCAGGTGTCGTCGGGGCGGGCGACGCCGTTGGCTTCGGCTTCGCCCTCTCATGTGCTCAGTTCGAGCGGCATTTTCCGAATGAAACGCGGTTACGACGATTATCTTTACCGGCATAAGCAACCGCTCAGTTTCGGCATCTCCGTTCGCAAGGAATTCGGATACGGATTGTCGCTCGAAAGCGGTCTGGTCTATTCGCTGTTGCGTTCGGATGTCAGGGTATCGCAGAATGACGAGTCGTTCTCGCAGACGCTTCACATGCTGGGTATTCCGCTGCGTGTCAACTGGGATTTTCTGTCGCGCGGCGACTGGAAGCTCTATCTGGGTGCCGGCGGAATGGTCGAAAAGTGCCTCTATGCGAAATTCGGCTCCGAGTCCGTCGCCGAAAAGGAGCTGCAATGGTCGTTGACCGCCAACGCGGGTGTACAGTACGATTTTACGCGGCGGACGGCCCTCTACTTCGAACCGGGCGTCTCCTATTACCTGACGGAAACCGCGTTGCGGACGGCCCGGACGGTTTCGCCGGTCAATTTGTCTTTGCAGTTGGGCGTGCGTCTGACTTATTGAGAAGGTTTCGGTAAAAATAAGTCCGGCGATGTCGAAACATTGCCGGACTTTTCTATTTCGCTCCCGTTTCCGCCTTTCGGAAACATTTGTGCATTTTTTTGTCGGAATTCATTTCCGGTACCGGAAGATCGATAAAACCCTTTTACAATATCAAGTTGCCTAAATTTGCTATTTTTTATTGGAGAATAGAAATTTGTTATTAATTTTGTAGTAAAATATAAGAATGAATCGAAAGGGGTTAGTGGCTGAAAATAAGATAAAAAAAGTAGTCTCGGCGGGAATCGAACCCACATCGTAAGAACCGGAATCTTATATTCTATCCATTGAACTACGAGACCAAATGATGATGCAAAGATGCAAAAAAAATTTGAAATAATGCACGAAAATCAAAATAATTGGCAAAGAATCGAGAGTGTCGTCAAATGGGCCAACATGACGACGAATTATTTTGCCCGTTATATCGGACTCTCCCGCGGTGAAAATCTTTACCAGATCAAACGGGGGCACAACGGCATCTCCCGGAAACTCGGCGAACGGATCGTCCAGCATTTTCCGCAGATCGACCTGTTGTGGCTGTTGACCGGCAGGGGCCAGATGTTCGTTTCGGGAAGCGAGGACCGCGGCGCGCAGATCCCCTTTTTCAATGCCGATGTCGAAAAGTCGATCCGCGGCGTGGAGCTGTTGAGTCCCGACGGGTACGTCGTGCTGCCGATGGGCGACGATGCCGACTGCGCGCTCTACTATTACGGCCGTGCGATGGGCGATACACTGCCTGCCGGAACGCTGGTTTTTCTGAAGGAGTCCGACGTGGAGTCGGTCATCCCCGGCGGCATGTATGTCGTCGTGACGCGCAAGATCGTGACGCTGCGGCAGCTCCATCTGGAAGCCGGCGCACAGTCGGTACGGCTGACGGCTTCGTGCGAGGCCGGGTTCGACGAAATGGTCGTCAAAAGCAAGGATATACAGAAAATTTATCGGGTAAAAGCGTATCTTATCGTCGACTGAGCGACATGCCTTCCGGTTTCGCAAACGGATCGGACTCGGTTGGCCGTCCGCAGCACCATCTCCAATAGCTTCGGGCGAATAACTGTCCGTCGCGACCTGCCTGAGACGCACGAGGTTCGCCCAAAAGCGGCCGCCGTCCTGCACGGCCGCCGGCATCGGCGGTTGGCGTCGGGACCGCATTCGGGATCGGGCGACGGGATAAAATTGCAGGGAACCATTTTGGACAGCTCCTAATAGGGGCGGGTCTTCTTGTGGAAACGGAATCTTTTCCTTATCTTGGGAGCGCTAAACGCATAGCGCTATGACCGGTTTCGAATCCGTAAGGAGGTCGCCGATGGAACATGCGGTGATCAATTTTATATTGGGCCCAAATTCCCCGAAAAGTCGTCTTATTGATGTATCGTGCCATGAAACAGATGATTGCGAGGTGTTTTTTGCAACGACTGCCGTCCGGGATGAGTGGTCTTGGAGACCGGTCCGGCGGTAGATTCAACAAGTAAATGCAAATTAGGCGATGCGTCAAAATAACAAAGGGCGGGGCAGCGGGCCGAGTTCCGGAATTCAAGGAAGCCATGCTGCCGACCGGTCGGTCAAACATAGCGGGCAGGTATTTACGCCCGGCTTTTTGGTCAGGAACATGCTGGATTATGCTGGCTATGTCTGCGGTAATATCCTTGAAAAACATATCATCGACAATAGTTGCGGCGCCGGAGCGTTTCTATGCGAAGCCGTCGCCAGATATTGCAACGAGTATGTAGCCAATCACGACGATAACGTCGGACTCAAAGCCGATCTGGAAAGATTTGTACACGGGATAGAACTGGACCCTGTCGTCTGTGCAGATTGTCGTTCCAATTTGGATGGCATTGCAAAGGATTTCGGCGTGGAAAATGTCGGGTGGGACCTCTTAAACACCAATGCACTCTCTGTAACCCGGTATGACGGGCAGATGGATTTTGTCGTCGGGAACCCTCCCTATGTCCGGGTTCATAATCTGGAAGAGGGTTACGATGAAGTGAAATCGTTCCGATTCGCCGAGGGCGGTATGACGGATCTCTATCTCGCGTTCTACGAATTGGGATTGCGCATGATCAACGGTACGGGTAAACTCTGTTACATCACGCCGAGTTCCTGGTTGTCGAGCGTGGCTGCGACGAACATGAGAAAATATGTCATGCAGCACCGGACTCTGGCGGGATTGATCGATTTGGGACACCAGCAGGTTTTCGAGAATGTGACGGCCTATACGATGATCGCATTGTTCGACGCGCGGCACCAGGCCGACGGGGTCGAATATTATACCTATTCGGCAGCGGATTCGGACAAAGTCTATGTCGATACGATAACCTATGGGGAGATGTCTATCGGCGATAGTTTCTACGTCGCTTCGAAAGAGGACTTATCGTTGTTGAGGGTCGTCAAAACGGCCTCCGTGCCCCGTTACGTCCGGGTGAAAAACGGGTTTGCCACACTCGCGGACAAGGTTTTTATTTCGAACGTCTCCTTCGACGCGCTCACGATTCCGGTCTTGAAGGCTTCGACGGGGAAATGGTACAAGGCGTTTTTTCCATACGATGCCGCAGGGAAACCGCTCTCGCGAGAAGCGGTCTTTTCGCATCCGGATGTTGCGGACTATCTGAACAGGAACAAGAAGGAGTTGCTGAAAAAGCATACCGAGCGTGAAAATCCGGATTGGTATCTCTACGGACGAACGCAGGCCATCCGAGATGTTTTCGAAAGGAAATATTCCATCAATTCCATCATTAAGGATGTGTCGAGCATCCGGTTGATCGACGTCCCTGCCGGTTCGGGTCTGTACAGCGGGCTCTATATTCTGAGCAGAGTTCCCTATGACGTGTTGAAATCGGCCGTTGAATCGAAAGATTTTATCGATTATCTGGCGATGTTGAAGAATTACAAGAGCGGCGGTTACTACACGTATGGTTCCAAAGATTTGGAGCAGTATCTGAATTATAAAATAGCATGTCATGAAAGAGCAACCGATTTCATTCCCGTTGACGAACGCTGAATTTTTGAAGGTGATATCCAACTCGTTCTGCCGGTTCCTGCGGGTGAAAACGTCGAGGAGTCCGGAAAAGCTCAAGCCTCTTCACGGTGCGATCGCAGCCGATCTGTCCCGGCGGTTGGGCGAAGGCTATCATATCTGTTCGCAGGGATTCGGCCTCGGAAAAGAGTTCACCGTTCGGGGAAGATATGTCCCTAAAAGAGTGGATATAACGATTTTCAAACAAGATAAGGTCGCCGCGGGCGTCGCCGTCAAGTTCGTCATGCAGAACTATTCTCAGAACTCGAACAACTATTTCGAGAACATGCTCGGCGAAACCGCGAATATCAGGGCGGCGGGTTATCCTTATTTCCAGATTTTCATCATTCAGGATCAACTGCCTTATTATCGGAGGGACACCCAAAAGACCATCCAACGGTGGGAGACCTTTACGAAGCGGAATGCTTCCAAATACATCTGCCTTTCGAGGGACGATGCGAATGTTTTCTATCACACGCCCAACAAGACGCTGATCTATGTGGTGCATCTTCCCGAAAATCGGGCCTTGCGAACTAAGGATGAATACATGGGCTATTATCGAAATCAGGATTGTTCGGTCATGCTGTCGGAGGTTGAGTTCGGTCCGATGGAGCCGGGAGTCATCTTGAATGACTATGAAACGTTCATCGAAAAAGTTTACCATACGATCCTGGCGCAATAGTTGTCTTCCTCGCCGGACTTATGGCGCAAAACCTGAATTGTTAGGCAATTGTCGGTTCGTCCTGCGATTCCGGACGGTGTGAATCCGAAACGATTCGTCCCGCTGGGGGAGTTGTTCCGTCCCTTCGGGTTTGGGTGTTTGAAAAATTATGCTTAACTTTAACAATCCATTTAAATTTAAGTATTGACGATCGTATGTTTTCCGGAATCATAGAGCAGACGGCGACCGTGGTGGCCGTCCGCAGCGAACGACAGAACAAGCATTTTACCCTGCGCGCCGATTTCTGCCGCGAATTGAAGATCGACCAGAGCATCGCCCACAACGGCGTGTGCCTGACCGTCGTAGACCTTACGGAGGATACCTACACGGTGACGGCCATGAAGGAGACGCTGCTGCGCAGCAACCTGGGGGCGTTGCAGGTCGGTGATCTGGTCAACGTCGAGCGGTCGATGAAACCCGATGCGCTGCTCGACGGGCATATCGTGCAGGGGCATGTGGATCAGACGGCCGTCTGCACGGCGGTCGAGGATGCCGAGGGAAGTTGGTATTTCACCTTCCGCTACGAACCCCAGGGCGACAACTGTACGGTCGAGAAGGGGTCGGTGGCCGTCAACGGAGTGAGTCTCACGGTATGCGATTCGCGCGACGACGGTTTCCGTGTGGCGATCATTCCTTATACCTATGAGCATACCAATTTCTGCCGCATCGGGGTCGGTTCGGTGGTGAATCTCGAATTCGACATCGTGGGCAAGTACATCGCCCGCCTGATGTGCAATTACATGAAGCGTTGACGCACGGTCGTCCTTCGACGGGGCGGCGTGCGGATTTGTCTCACCTTTAATTTTTGTTACGATGAACATCAAGACGAAAGAGGCCTCCTCGCTGTTGGTTGCGGTGCTGGCGGCGGCGATCGTCGCTCTGGCGACGGCATTGGCCCATGTGGCGTGGTGGGTCGTTTTGTGCGTGGCGGTCGGGACGTTCCTGATCGTGGCGCTGTTCGCCCTCTTTGTGATCCGTAAATATGTGGCTTACAAGCTAAAACCGATCTATTCGATCGTCTTTTCGCGCAACGTGCATACGCACGAGATTCTTGACGAGTTGAAGGACAAGCACGTGGAGAGCATCTCCGAAGAGTTGTCGGCATGGGCCGAGACCAGCGACATGGAGATCGCCCGCCTGAAAGAGACGGAGAAGTTCCGCAAGGAGTATCTCGGCAATGTGGCGCATGAATTGAAAACCCCGATTTTCAATATTCAGGGGTATATTTCGACGCTGCTCGACGGCGGACTGGAAGACGAACTCATCAACCGCAAGTATCTCGAACGCACGGAAAAGAGTATCGACCGGCTGATCAATATCGTCAACGACCTCGACACGATCTCCAAACTCGAAAGCGACATGACGCGGCTCAAAATGGAGCCGTTCGACGTCGTGGCGCTCACGAAGGAGATCGCCGACCAGTTGGAGATGAAGGCCGGCGAGCGGCACATCAAACTGCTGGTGAAGGGGGCCGAAGATCTGCCGTCGCCCTTCTGGGTCTTGGCCGACAAGCACTATGTAGGGCAGGTGATGGTCAACCTGCTGACCAACTCGATCTGCTACGGCCGCGAGGGCGGCCAGACGCGCGTGCGTTTCCGCGACATGCTCGACAAGATCCTGATCGAGGTCGAGGACTCGGGCGTCGGCATCGCCAAGGAGGATATCCCGCGTGTCTTCGAACGGTTCTACCGTACCGACAAGGGCCGGTCACGCGAACACGGCGGCACGGGGCTGGGGCTGGCGATCGTCAAACATATCGTCGAAGCGCACGGCGAGCATATCACGCTGCGCAGCGAAGTGAGCGTGGGCAGCACCTTCTCCTTCACGCTCAAGAAGGCGGACCCGAACGAAATCAAGTAAACCAATTTCGATAAAATGGTATTCAATCCGTTGTACATCGTATGGAATTTCAACCCGGTGCTCTTCTCCGTCGGTGGGTTGGATATCCGTTACTATGGGCTGATGTGGGCGCTGGCGATTCTCGTCGGCGCCAAGTTCTTCGATAATTTCTGCAAGCGCGAGGGGCTTCCTTCGTCGGTTTCGGAGTCGATTTTCATTTACGGCACGCTGGCTACGATCATCGGTTCGCGGCTGGGTCACTGCCTTTTTTACGAGCCGCAGCACTATCTTGCGCATCCGCTGGCGATCATCACCGAAATCCGTAACGGCGGTATGGCGAGCCACGGTGCGGCCGTGGGGCTTCTGATCGGGTTGTGGCTCTTTTCGCGCCGGAACAAACTGCCTTACATCTGGTCGCTCGACCGCATCATGATCCCTGTGGCGATCGGCGGTGCGGCGGTGCGTTTCGGCAATCTGTTCAATTCGGAGATCGTCGGCAGTGTGACCGATATGCCGTGGGGCTTCAAGTTCGTGCGTCTCTACCGCGCCCTGCCGCTCGACGCGGTTCCCGTGCAGCATCCCACGCAATTGTACGAAGCGTTGTGTTATGTGGCGACGTTCGGGGTGCTGTGGTGGCTCTATTACCGCCGCGATACGGGTGTCCGCCGGCCGGGGTTGTTGTTCGGCGTGGGGCTTATCGGCGTCTTCCTGACACGCTTTTTCATCGAGTTCATCAAGGAGGATCAGGAGGCCTTCGAGCAGGGAATGCTGCTCAACATGGGGCAGTTGTTGAGTATCCCCTTCATCCTTTTCGGAATTTATATGATCTGGCGGGCGTTGTCGCGCCCTGCCGTCGAGGCGAAGCCCGCTTCGCCCGGCCGTAAAACGAAACCTGCGCGGAAATAGCCTTTTCGCCGAAACAGAGAACACCATGGTCGCAGAGGTAAATAAGATCATTGCCGGTGAGCTGCTGAATCACCGTTCCGTCGTAATTCCCGGTGTAGGTACGTTCTATGTGGCGCACCGCGGTGCGCGCCGCCTGTCGCGGCAGAAGATCGCGGCGCCCCGCAACGAAATCGATTTCCGCCCGTCGGAAGAGGGCGTTTCGCTCGTGGAATTGATCCGCCGCGCCGCAGGGTGCGACGAAGCGCAGGCGCAGGCCATTTTCGGGCGTTGGCTGGCTAAGACGCGCGAGGGCGAGGTATTGACGCTCGAAGGGATCGGAATCCTGCGCCACCGTGCGTTTACCCCCGAACCGGCGTTCGCTGCGCAACTGAATCCGGCCGGCGAGGAGGTCGTGACCTTGCAGCCCCGTATGAATCGGGCCGTGGTGGCGATCGCCGTTGCTGCGATTGTCGTGGCTGTCGCCGTGTTCGGTTATATCGAGTTCGCCCCGAAATCCGTATCGCGTTTCGCGGCGCAGGCGGAGAAGTCGAACGTCGAGAGGCCGAAAGCCTCTTCCGGATCGGCGGAGGACGGCGTTTCGGCCGCTGCCGTTGCGACGGGGGGCGAACGGAGTACGGAAGAATCGGCGGCCGGACCGGACGGAGCTGCCGGCCCTGACCGGCCGGCCGGCGCCACGGCGTCTGCCGAAATTCCGCAGGCGGCGTCTGCACAACCGACCGTCGCCACGGCATCAACCGAAGTCCCGCAGACGACATCCGCACGACCGGCCGCCGCACCGCAGCCTGCCTCCGAACGGATGCAGTCGGGGTGGTGTTACGTGGTTTTCGGTGTATTTTCGACCGAGGAGAACGCTGCGCGGTGCCGCGAGCAGTTGTTGCGCGAGGCGCCGTCGCTGGCTGTCAGGGTCTATCCTTTCGGTGCGAAGTACATGGTCTCGCCCTTCGCCGCGCAGGATCGCGGCGTCTGCGAGCGTTTCGCGCGGGAACACCGTTCGGCGTGGCCCGACTTGTGGATTTACGCGAAAAAATGAGTTCTCCCGCTTCGTTGGTAACCCGTGCTGTCGATGCGTTCTACTGGCGTCGGCTGGAAGGGGTAGTCTCGCGGCAGTTGTTCCGCTACGCCTTTTGCGGCGGGATGAATCTGGCGCTGGATGCGGTGTGGTATTTCGTGATCTATCACTTTCTGATCGGTGAAGGGCGGATGATCGATCTGGGCTTCGTCTACATGTCTGCCCCGATCGCGTCGCTGTTCCTCGTCTTTCCGATTACCTTTTTCACCGGTTTCTGGCTCAATCGCAACGTGGCGTTCCGTGCGTCGCCGCTCGGCACGCGCACGCAACTGCTGCGCTATGCGTTGTCGGTCGCCGGAGCGATCCTGCTCAACTATCTATGCATGAAACTGTTCGTGGAGGTCGTCGGTATCTGGCCTACGCCCGCGAAACTCGCGACCTCTCTCCTTTCGGCCGCATACAGTTTTCTTGCAGCACGGTATTTCACCTTTCGCGGGGCGATCGAGGATTGAGTTTTGAGAAAATAATCCATTACGGAATGCTCCGAAGGAGCTGTCTGCGATCGTCAATTGTTATTATGAGAATATCGATCCTTCGCCGGAATTGACCGAGGAGGAGAAGCAATGTATCTATATTGGCTTGACCGTTGCGGCATACAGTGCGAAATATTGGGAGTGCTATGAGTGAGAATATAGGTAAATGGGCGCAAAAACTCGATCTCGCTTTCAACGACTTATGGGTGCTGCGATTCGCAACGGTCGGTGCGTTGTGCGTGGCGGTGCTGTTTCTTCTGCCCGCTTCTTCGCTGCTTGCCGATGTGGTGTCGTGGGGGTGCATGGTTCCCGTTACGGCTTTGATCGTGCGCTTCGTCTATTTGCTGCGGCTGCCCTGCGGACGATGGAAGAGGCTGCCGATCGACAAACGGCAGGTTCGCCGCTGGAACCGCTGGAACAATGCGGCGTTCGCCGTTTTTTTTTGGTGTTTTGCTCGTTCGGGTATTGTTCCGTATTTTCGGTAGATAACATTTCGGAATGCGACGGGAGGATGTCTCCGGAAAATGACGTCCTCCCGTTTTCTATTCTCTTCTTTGTGAGAGGGCGGATTAAGGCCCCGCTTGCGGTTTCAGCGGTTGCGGTTCTCCTCGCGCAGCTTCTGCAACTCGTACATGCGGTCGCGGTACTTCGCCGCGGCGAGGAAATCGAGCGATTTGGCGGCTCGTTCCATATCCTCCTTCGCCTTTGCGATCAGCGTGTCGAGGTTTTCGCCTGCCACGTAGGTTCCCTGTACATCGGCGGCCTGCATGTAGCGATCCTCCGCCGGCAGGTAGAAGGCCGGCGTCGCCTCCCGGATCTTTTCGCCCTGGGAGGCCAGCAGCGTGCTCTGTCCCGTGCCGCTGCGCTGCGCCTGCCGCGGCAGCATCTCGTGTTCGAGGTTGTAGCGTACCTGCTTTTCGCGGCGGCGGTTGCTCTCGACGATGGCGTAGCGCATCGAGTCGGTGCAGTGGTCGGCGTAGAGGATCACATTGCCGTTGGCGTGGCGTGCGGCGCGTCCCGCGATCTGGGTGATCGACCGCACGTTGCGCAGGAACCCCTCCTTGTCGGCGTCGAGAATGGCGACGAGCCCCACCTCTGGCAGGTCCAGCCCTTCGCGCAGCAGGTTGACGCCGATCAGCACGTCGAACATGCCGGCGCGCAGGTCTTCGAGGATCTGGATACGTTCCAGCGTGTCGATGTCCGAATGGATGTAGCGGTTGCGCACGCCGATGCGGTCGAAATATTTCGACAGCTCCTCGGCCATGCGTTTGGTGATGGTGGTGATGAGCACCTTGTCCTCGACGCGCACCCGCTTGTCGATCTCTTCGAGCAGGTCGTCGATCTGGTTCTCCGTGACGCGCACTTCGAGCGGCGGATCGACCAGCCCCGTGGGGCGGATCAGCTGCTCGACCACTACGCCTTCGCTCTTCATGAGCTCGTAGTCGGCGGGTGTGGCGCTGATGTAGACCGTCGTGCCCATCATCTGCTCGAACTCCTCGAAGCGCAGCGGGCGGTTGTCCTTCGCCGCCGGCAGACGGAATCCGTACTCCACGAGATTTTCCTTGCGGGCCCGGTCTCCGCCGAACATGCCGTGTACCTGCGGCAGCGTCACGTGGCTCTCGTCGATGAGCAGCAGATAGTCCTTCGGGAAGTAGTCGAGCAGGCAGAAGGGGCGCGTTCCGGCGGCGCGCCCGTCGAGGTAGCGCGAGTAGTTCTCGATGCCGGGACAGTAGCCCAGCTCCTTGATCATCTCCAAATCGTATTCCACCCGCTGTTTGATGCGCTGCGCTTCCATCGTCCTCCCTTCGCGTTCGAAGAACTCGATCTGCTTGCCCAGATCGAGGTAGATCTGCTGTACGGCAGCGTTGATACGCTCCTTCGTGGTGACGAAGAGACGTGCGGGGTAGATCGTCAGCGTGTCGATCGTCTGGATGCGGGCGCCCGTCTCGGGATTGACGATCCAGATCGCTTCGATTTCGTTGTCGTAGAACATCACGCGGTAGCACTGGCTGCCGAATTCGCCGAAGGCGGCCATGATGTCCACCGTGTCGCCGTTGACGCGGAACGTCGCGGGCAGCAGGTCGCGTTCGGTGCGGGTGTAGAGCGCTTCGACCAGTTTGTAGAGGAACTGCTTGTAGCTGACGATGTCGCCGACCTTGAACGAGACGGCCGTCGCATGGAAGTCTTCGGGGTTGCCGCTGCCGTAGAGGCACGAGACGGACGAGACGACGATCACGTCCCGGCGGCCCGAAAGGAGCGTCGCGCAGGTTTGCAGACGCATCTTTTCGATCTCGTCGTTGATCGACAGGTCTTTTTCGATGAAGGTATCCGTGGCCGGCAGGTAGGCCTCCGGCTGGTAGTAGTCGTAGTAGGAGACGAAATATTCGACCGCGTTTTCGGGAAAGAAATTCTTGAACTCTCCGTAGAGCTGCGCCGCGAGGGTCTTGTTATGGCTCAATACGAGAGTCGGTTTGTTGATCTGGGCGATGACGTTGGCGGCCGTGAAGGTCTTGCCCGAACCCGTCACGCCCAGCAGCGTGTTGTGTTTCGATCCGCGGCGGATCGAATCGACGAGCTGCGCGATCGCTTCGGGCTGGTCGCCCGTGGGCTTGTATTCCGAGACGAGTTTGAAATCCATAGATGCAAAGGTACGATAAATTCGGAATTCGGAGGCCGCAACGGCGGATAATTCCGCTTCCGGAATGCCCTTTTCAACGCGAAACCCGCCGGCGATATTGTCCGTCCGGCGGCAGCCGGTTTGCGTGCGGCGGCGAAACAGCTGTCGCAGAAGCCGAAACGGAGCGCATCGAATTTAATTCCGCAAACGTTGTTCCGCCTGCCGAATTATTCGTAACTTTGCAAGCATGGGACTCATCGACCGCGCCACCGTAGACCGCATCTATGCGGCAGCCGATATCGTCGAAATCATCGGCGATTACGTCACGCTCAAACGCAAGGGTGTGAACTATCAGGCGTGCTGTCCCTTCCACAACGAAAAGACTCCCTCGTTCGTCGTATCGCCTTCGAAAGGCGTTTTCAAATGCTTCGGCTGCGGCAAGGCGGGCAACGCCGTTACCTTCGTCATGGAGCACGAGGGCATCTCTTACCCCGAAGCGCTCAAAGCCGTGGCCAAGCGCTACGGCATTGAGGTGCAGGAGCGGGAGCTCACCGAGGAGGATATCCGCCGCAACGACAACCGCGAATCGATGTTCGCCCTCAACGGCTGGGCCTATGACTATTTCGCCGACTACCTGCGTAAGTCGTCGGAGGGGCAGAGCGTCGGCATGAGTTATTTCCGGCAGAAGCGCGGGTTCACGGAGGCCACGATCCAGAAGTTCGGATTGGGCTATTGTTCGGCCAAGGGCGATGCGATGACGAGCGCCGCCCTGGCCGCCGGATACAAGGAGGAGTTTCTCCTCTCGACCGGACTGTCGATCAGACGTGAACGCGACGGGCAGTTGTTCGACCGCTTCCACGATCGGGTGATCTTCCCCGTGCACAACATTTCGGGGCGGATCGTCGCCTTCGGCGGCCGCATTCTGGGAACGAACAAGAATGTCGGCAAGTACCAGAACTCCCCCGAGAGCGAGATATACAGCAAGAAGCGCGAGCTCTACGGCCTCTATTTCGCCAAGAAGGCGATCCAGCAGCAGGACTATGCGATCATGGTCGAGGGGTATACCGACGTGATCTCGATGCATCAGGCCGGTGTGGAGAATGTCGTGTCGTCGTCGGGTACATCGCTCACGACCGATCAGATCCGGCTGCTGAACCGCTTCACGAAGAACATCACCGTCATCTACGACGGCGATTCGGCGGGTATCCACGCCTCGATCCGCGGAATCGACATGATCCTGGCCGAGGGGATGAATGTGCGCGTCGTGCTGTTGCCCGAACCCGAAGACCCCGACTCCTTTGCGCGCGCGCACACGGCTGCCGAGGTGCAGGAGTACATCAAGGCCAACGAAGTCGATTTCATCACCTTCAAGGCGCAGCTGCTGATGAAGGACGCTCAGAACGACCCGATCAAGCGGGCGGCGCTCATCGGCGACATGGTGCAGTCGATTACGCAGATTCCCGATTCGATCCAGCGTTCGGTCTATGTCAAGGAGTGTGCGCGGCTGATGGACATCGATGAGCGGGTGCTCGTCGAAGAGGTGGCGCGCAAGCGCGTCGTCCAGACGGGCAGCGGCCGCGAGGCTTCGGATTTCATCCGCCGTCAGCAGATGCGGCAGCGGAGCGAGGAGCAGGCCGCCGTGCCGGAGCCGCAGGTCGATTTCACGAAGGGCGTCGCGGCCGGCAGCGCCACGCAGGAGTTGGAGAAGGAACTGTTGAAATACCTGCTCAAATACGGCCACCGCAATTTCGACTTCAAGGAGGGGCGCGACGTCATCCAGATGAATGTCGCCGACGTGATCCTGTCGACGCTCGATGCGCAGGAACTCCATTTCCAGACCGAGGTCTACCGGAAGATGCTGGATACCTACCGCGAGCAGCGCGCCGAACTGGGCGAAGGGGTGGAGGTACCGGCGCATCTGTTCATCAACCACCCCGATCCTGCGGTCTGCAATGCGGCGGTCGACATCCTCACGTCGGACGACAACTACGTGCCGAGCAAGCTCTGGGAGCAGAAGGAGGTTCATGTCGAGAGCGTCGAGGAGATTCTCGCGCAGGGTGTGCCGAAGGCGGTGATCCTCTACAAGTCCAACGCGATCAAGAAACTGATCGACGAGCAGATGCAGCGTTTGGCTTCGGGGCAACTTACCGAGGAGGAGGAGTTGGAGGCGACGACTCTCATCAATACGCTCAACTGCGAGAAAACCAATATCTCGCACAAGGTGCAGCGGACGATTCTCTGATTCGTTCGATGTCGATAACGCCGGGCGATGGTATCCGCCCGATCCAAACCGTGTCCCCTTCGCGGACGCTGATGATGCCTGCCCTGAAATTTCGGTTCGGATGAAAGCATTGCTGTTGATCGGTTGCGGCAGCTTCGCCGGTGGCGTATTGCGCTACGGCGTGTCGCGGTTGTTGCAGGGTAGCCAGTGGCTCTCCCTGCCGTTGGGAACTTTTTGCGTGAATATCCTCGGATGCCTGCTGCTCGGGATTTGCTACGGTCTGCTGGAGCACTACCGGGTGCTGTCGGAGGAGATCAGGCTGCTCTTTATCGTGGGGTTCTGCGGCAGTTTCACGACATTTTCGGCTTTTATTCACGAAAACCTGCTGTTGCTGCGCCAGTCGGATCTGGCGGGGTCGGCGCTCTACGTCTCGTTGAGCGTGGCGTCGGGGCTGCTGGCCGTCCATGCGGGGCATTGGCTTGTGAAAATGGGATAGTCCGTGCGGGGATTTTGATTGGATATCCGGAAAAAGTCACTATTTTTGCAAGGATAGAGTTCCCGGCCGGTGCTGCGGTTTTACTCCGCAGCCGGCGAAGGATATTCCGGACGCTACGGGCAGGGCAGCCGGCTTGCCTTACCGGGCGGTTGCAGGCCGCCGCTCTCCGACCGTACTGAACGGAGGGTGATGGATTTGCGGAGTGCGGTTTTATGCGAATTCGTACGGGGCGAAGACTGCGGAGCACGTCCGTGTGGCGGGCCTCCGCGTGCGGAGACTTCGGCCCGCACGGCGCACAGAGCCGTATTTTCCCGCCGAGCGGGGGTGTGAGGGGGCGTTTTGCCGATGCGGCACGTAGGCACTAAAAGTCCCACCCCTTTGTCGACTGTGTGCAAGCCGAGCGCACCCGCTTGCGGGATGCCGAGGCGCCGCCGCAGAAACCGAGCGCAGCGAAGGTAAAGGGAGGGAGCATGAGGGAAGGAATGTAAAAATAACTTTTTTGCTTTTTTACATTCGCAGAATGTCAAAGAAGTAGGAGAAAAGACTATAAAAGTCCCTCCCTTTGTCAAAGGGAGGGAGCATGAGGGAGGGAATGTAAAAATAACTTTTTTTACTTTTTTCCATTCGCAGAATGTCAAAGAAGTAGGAGGAAAGACTATAAAAGTCCCTCCCTTTGTCAAAGGGAGGGAGCCTGAGGGAGGGAATGTAAAAATGACTTTTTTACTTTTTTACATTCGCAGAATGTCAAAAAAGTAAGGCTGGGTCGTACACGTATCGCTACGCATACCGTGTGCAAACAGAAAATAAACAGAAAGATGTGTAAAACATATCAAAGATAAAAGAATTAGTTACCTTCACCCAGCCTTACGCCCGTTCACGTGCAAACCGAGTGCCGGAATCGCCGCCGACGGGCGGGAAGTCGAGAGATAAGTTTTACACGTTTCAAAGCCAGAGAGATAGATGGGCGATTATAAAACGATAAATATCCGCAACAAGCGGGCGACGTTCGACTACGAGATTCTCGAAGAGTTCGTCGCCGGCGTCGTGCTGGTCGGTACCGAGATCAAGTCCGTGCGGCTGGGCAAGGCGTCGATGGTGGACAGCTATTGCTATTTCGACAAGGGCGAGTTGTGGATCCGCAATGTCACGATTGCCGAATACCATTGGGGAACCTGCAACAACCATGTCCCGAAACGCGACCGCAAGCTGCTGCTCAACCGCAAGGAACTGAATAAGTTGCAGCGGTCGTTGCAGGATCGCGGCCTGACTATAGCGGGGCTTCGGATGTTTCTCAACGAGCGGGGATTGGTGAAGATCGTCATCGGGCTTGCGCGCGGCCGCAAGGCGTACGACAAACGCGAATACCTCAAAGAGAACGACGCCCGCCGTGAAATGGACAAGGCGATGAAAACCCATAAACGTTAAATAAATGTACGAAATCTTCTTTTTCGATATCGACGGTACGCTGCGCAGTTTCGAGACGCACGAGGTGCCCGCATCGGCGCGCGAAGCGCTCGCCCGCCTGCGCGGACGCGGGGCGAAGGTGATTATCGCCACGGGCCGCGACCGGCGGAGCCTTCCGCCGCTCGAAGGGCTGGCTTTCGACGGATACATTCTGGTCAACGGCGGCCATTGCCTGACGACCGACGGCGAGGTGCTGGCCGAGCGTCCGATCCCGATGGAGATTCTCGACAGGATGCTGCATGTGGGGATGCGCGAGGGATTTCCCGTCTCGATGCTGACCGACGAGGGGATGGTCGCCAGCAGCGTGAACGACGGGATGCGCGAGTTTCTGGGTGCGTTGGGGATGCCGCTCGATCCTGCGGTGGCCGATTTGCGCGAGGTGGCGCAGCGTACGCCCTGCCGTCAGATGTGCGTCTTCATGTCGCCCGAACAGGAGGAGCGGATCATGCGCGAGTTTCCCGAGTGCGTGTCGAGCCGTTGGAGTCCGCTCATGGCCGACATCAACATGCGCGGCGTAACGAAGGCGAGCGGCATGGACGTCTTTCTGAGGCATTACGGCATCGACCGGAGCCGTTCGATGGCGTTCGGCGACGGCGGCAACGACGTGGAGATGATCCGCCATGCGGGTGTCGGCGTGGCGTTGGGCAACGCCGTCGACGCGGCCAAACGGGCGGCCGACTATGTCACCGCCACGGTCGACGACGACGGTGTGCTGCGTGCACTGCAACATTACGAAGTATTATAGCGAGAGATATGGCATTGATTTTATGTATCGAAACGGGCACGGACATCTGTTCGGTCGGGATCGCCGAAAACGGCGAACTGGTTTCGTTGCGCGAGAGCGACGAAGGCCGCGACCACGCCCGCAAGGTCGGCGTTTTCGTCGATGAAATTCTCAAAGAGAACCGGCTCGATCCCGACGATCTGGATGCCGTAGCCGTCGGCAAGGGGCCCGGTTCCTACACGGGGCTGCGCATCGGCGTGTCGTTCGCCAAGGGCCTGTGCTACGGTTTGCGCAAACCGCTCGTCGCCGTCGGTTCGCTCGATGCGCTCTGCGAGGTGGCGCGCGAGGATTACGAAGCGGGGATTCTCTCCGTCGAGGATTGGGAGCGTGCCGTGTTGTGTCCCATGGTCGACGCGCGGCGCATGGAGGTTTATACGCAGTTGTTCGACGCGCAGGGGCAGCCGCTCACGGAGGTGTCGGCCGAGGTGGTCGATGCGGGGAGTTTTTCCACATGGCGGGCGAAAGGGCCTTTCGTGATTTTCGGCAGCGGTGCGGCGAAGTGCGCCGATGTGCTGTCGGACGCCGTGCTGGTGCACGTCGCCCCCTCGGCGCGCGGGTTGGCGCGGCTGGCGCAGACGGCTTTCGACGGGGGCGATTTCGCCGATCTGGCCTATTTCGAACCCTTCTATCTGAAAGATTTCGTGGTGACGACCTCGCGCAAGAAGTTGTTTTAGGTCGCCGGAGGATGACAGGCCGTTCGATGCGGCCGCTGAATGGAATAATTCACCCCTGCCGCACTGTTTGCGGCAGGGGTGAATTCGTATCGGGATACCGAGTCGTTATCTCTTCGTCGCGGCATACCACGCGGTCTGTTGCCACTCGTTGCGGTAGGTCTCGGCCGGAGCATAGGTCGTTACGCCCGAATAGTAGCGGATGTCGTTCATGCGATTGTTGTACATCGAAAAGAACTGCGCCGTGTGGAACCGTCCCTCGGGCGGGAAGCAGCGTTCCATCTGTTGCACGAACGCCTGACCGCGAGCGTCGTCGGCTGTCAGCGCCAGGGCGTACTCTTCCAGATCGTAGAACTGGTGCGTCTCCCTTCCGTCGTAGCTTTGCAGCGTCGTCGCGTCGACAGCTTTCGTGGCGCTGGCGTTGATGTCGTGCAGGGCCGTGGCCAGCCCCTCCAATTCGTCGCAGACCGTGAGCGTCGCGCACCCCGATTTGTAGGAGTCGACGGTGTTGTAGTATTCGTAGACGTTCCGGCAGGCCGCGGCCAGATCGTACCGTGCGCCGTCGTCGGCGAAGAGCGAGGGAATCACCGTATCGTAGGGGAATCCGTGCGCCATGACCTCGCAGGGCGAGGCGACGATGTAGTCGGCCGCGCGGCGCAGATCGTAGAGCGCTTCGACCGACGACATGAAACAGGCGTCGAAGAGCAGGTAGTCGAACCGCACGCCGGAGCCGTCGATCGCGGCGGCAAGCTCCGAAATATCCATGTAGCGCCCCCGGTCATGGCCGAACCAGCGGGTTTCGGCCGCACCGGGTATCTTCCGCCACAGATCGTCGGTGCGACGGGCGTTGCTGCGCAGCCATGACGAACTTTCGATCGATGCCGGCAACCATCCCTTTGCGTGGGAGGCCAGATGGAGCCCGAAACGTTCGGCGGGCGCGGCGGCCGCCATGTCGCCGAGGATGCGTTCCATGACCGCAGGATCGGTCGTGCGCCCGGGCAGCGGCGTATAGCGGATCAGCGTGTCGCGTTCGCAGGCGTTCGCCGCTTCGTCGTAACGGTACTCCACGACGTATCCTTCGCCGGCGGCGGGCTGCGTGAAGGCCACGATACGGCCCAGCGGCAGGATATTCCGCGAGAGCGCCTTGGCGACGTCCGACAGATTGTTTTTATAATAGGAGTAGAGATCGGTGCCGCAGAAGTACATGAGCAAGGTCTGACGTGCAGCCTGCGGACGCTGTTGCAGATCGACGGTCCGGTTCGCCGAGCCGTCGTCGAGCGCGACGGTCAGTTGTCCCAGTCTGTGCAGGTCGCGCCCCGTGTTGGTCTCGGAGGTTTCGATCCGCAGTTCGTGCACGCCGGCTTCGCCCGACGAGACCGACACGCGGCAGTCGTGCCCGTTCCCGATGAAACCGACGCTCCAACGGCGGTCGGCCTCGATGCGCAGCACGGCCTGTGCCGTTTCGCTTTCGGCCGGATTATCGAAGACGATCCGCTCCTTGTCGAGCGTGAGCAGTGCGAGGGGTTCTTCCTCGGAGCGCTCGCAGCCGGACAATGCGAATGCGGCGCAGAGCAGTCCCAGCGCGAGGCCCCTTATTTTTTGTCGCTTTTCCACGGTTTGAGATTGTTGAATTGCCACGAGCGTTCGCGTTTATACCCCTGTTCGGGCTTTTTCCAATAGATGCGGCCGTAGTCGAAATAGTACCCTTTCACTCCCTTTTCGTCCTTCTTGACGCGCGGGATGTACTCCACCGTGCGGCTGATGATCGAGCTCTCGCGCACCGGAATGTTCTTGGCGGCCAGCAGGTCGAAGGCGTGCGCGTACATCAGGATATGCCATGGGGTCTCTTCCGTCAGGCCGTCGCCCGAACTTTCGATCGTCGCCAGTACGAGGTTCATCTTGTCGCGGTAGGCGGCCGCCTGTGCCGTGTCGCCCCGCTGTGCGTGGGCGAACGAGAGAAAGTTGAGCACCTGCGGCGAGAACGGATCGGCTTCCAACGCCTCCGTACCGGCCTCGATGACGGCCAGCAGGTCGGTGTCGGCGGGTGCGTCGACGTTCAGCCGTGCGAGCGTTTCGTAGAAACGGTCGAGTGCGGGGTTCGTCTCCAACGGGCGGTACTGCGGCTGGTAGGCGTAGCCGTAGTAGAGGTAGTGGTAGTCGTCGGCCGTGAGGGTCGAGTCGGCCTGCTCGTAGCGCAGCCGGAGGTTCGGATAGTACTGTTCCGAGGCCGGATCTTCGATGCGGGCCTTGATGTCGCTCTCCACGGGAACCTTCGCAGCCGACAGCAGCGGCAGCAGCAGCCACAGGATGAGAAGTCGTTTCATAATGTGTCGATTTCTTCGGAAAACGCCGTTTCAGCGTAAATCGTATGTACGGATCAACTCCCGCAGGCGCGCTTCGAGCGCCGGAGTACCCGCGACCAGCGGCAGGCGCAGGCGGTTGCCGATCAGCCCCAGGATGCTCAGCGCGCATTTCACGCCGGTGGGGTTTCCCTCGGCGAAGAGGGCTTCGACGACTTCGTGCATCGGGGCGAAGGCCGTTTCGGCCGCATCGAAATCGCCCCTCTTGGCCAGGTCGATGCACGCCATGAAGCGTCGGGGGAAGGCGTTGACCGCCACCGAGATCACTCCGTCGCCGCCGCGCCGCATCACGTCGACGGCGATCCCGTCATCGCCCGACAGGACGAGGAACCCTTCGCGCCGGCGGTCGATGATCTCCTGAATCTGGCCGATGTTGCCCGACGCCTCCTTGATACCGATGACGTTGGGAAAATCGGCGGCGATGCGCAGCGTCGTCTCGGCGGTCATGTTGACGCCCGTGCGGCCTGCGATGTTGTAGAGGATGATCGGCAGCGGCGAGTGTTCCGACACGACCTTGAAGTGTTGGTAAAGTCCCTCCTGCGACGGTTTGTTGTAGTAGGGCGTCACGCTCAGGATGGCGTCGGCGCCGCGCAGGTCGAACTCGCGCAGCTGGTCGAGCACCTCGGAGGTCGAGTTGCCGCCCACGCCGATCACCAGCGGCACGCGGTGGCGGATCTGATTGGCGATGAACATGGCCACGACGGCGCGCTCCTGAATGTAGAGCGTCGGCGTCTCGGCCGTCGTGCCGAGTGCGACGATATAGTCGGCCCCGCCTTCGATGACGTAATCGATCATGCGTCCGAGCGCTTCGTAATCGACGCGGCCGTCGGCGGTGAAGGGGGTGATCATGGCGGCTCCTGCGCCGCGGAAAAGGTTTGGCTTCATATCGTGGAATTTGTATTTCGGTTAAAACAATGCGCCCTGCGTCGGCTGCGCGGGCGTTTCGGGTTCCGCCGCCGCGAAGGTCGCCGCTGCGGGTTCGTCGTCGGCGATCAGCGCGAGGAACTCCTTCTCCGTGAGGATCGGGATGCCCAGTTTCTCGGCCTTTTTCAGTTTGGCGGGGCCCATATTCTCACCGGCCACGATGTAGTCGACATTGGCCGACACGGCGGCCAGGTTGCGCCCGCCGTGCAGTTCGATCAACTCCTTCAATTCGTCGCGGCTGTGCGTCGAGAACTTGCCCGAAATGACGAAACTCTTGCCTGTCAGCGCGTCGGAGCGGAGACGAGGCGCCTCGGCCTCGAATTTCAGCCCGGCGCGGCGCAGCCGTTCGATCAGCGTCCGGTTGCCCTCGTCGGCGAAGTAGTCGAGAATGCCGTCGGCGACTTTCGGCCCCACCTCCTCGGCTTCGACCAACTCTTCGCGCGTGGCACGCATCACGGCGTCCATCGACCCGAAATGCGAGGCGAGGTATTTGGCTGTCGTTTCACCTACGAAACGGATGCCCAGTGCGAAGAGCACGCGCGGAAAGGGCACCAGCTTCGAACGGCGGATGCTTTCCATGATGTTCTCGGCCGATTTCTCGCCCATGCGGGGCAGAGAGGTGATCTGTCCGGCCCGCAGGTCGTAGAGGTCGGCGGCGTCGTGCACCAGACCGTTGCGGTAGAGCAGCTCGACGGTCTCCTCGCCCAATCCGTCGATGTCCATCGCCTTGCGGCGGATGAAGTGGATGATGCGTCCGAGAATCTGCGGCTCGCAGTGGTTCTGATTGGGGCAATAGTACTTCGCTTCGCCCTCGTAACGCACCAGCGGCGTGCCGCAGACCGGACAGACGGTGATGTATTCGAAGGGACGGCTGTCGGCCTTGCGCTGCGCGAAATCGACGCCCGTGATCTTGGGGATGATCTCGCCGCCCTTCTCGACGTAGACCCTGTCGCCGAGACGGATGTCGAGCTGCGCGATCTGTTCGGCGTTGTGCAGCGTGGCGCGTTTGACGGTCGTTCCGGCCAGTTGGACGGGGGCGAGGTTCGCCACGGGAGTGACGGCGCCCGTGCGCCCGACCTGGAAGTCGACGCTCAGCAGTTCGGTGAGCGCCTGCTCGGCCTTGAACTTGTAGGCTACGGCCCAGCGGGGGGCCTTGGCGGTCGATCCCAGCGCCCGCCGGTCGGCATACCGGTTGACCTTCACCACTACGCCGTCCGTGGGGAAGGGGAGCCGGCTGCGCGCTTCGTCCCAATGGGCGATGAATTCGTCGACCTGCGCGATGCTCCGGCAGATGCGCATTTCGTTCGAGATTTTGAATCCCCATTCGCGTGCCTTTTGCAGGTTTTCCCAATGCGAGTCGTAGGGCAGGTCGTCGCCCGCCAGCTGGTAGAGCGTGCAGTCCAGGCCGCGGCGGGCCACGACGGCCGACGACAGCTGTTTGAGCGTCCCTGCGGCGGCGTTGCGCGGATTGGCGAAAAGCGGCTCGCCGGCGGCTTCGCGCTCGGCGTTGAGACGGTCGAACGACGCATAGGGCATCAGGATCTCTCCCCGTATTTCGAACAGATCGGGATAGCCCTCGCCCGACAACACCAGCGGCACGCTGCGGATCGTGCGGACGTTGGCCGTCACGTCGTCGCCCGCGGTGCCGTCGCCGCGTGTCACGGCCTGCGACAGGCGGCCGTGGTCGTAGGTGAGCGAAATGGCCGTACCGTCGAATTTCAGTTCGCAGACGAATTCCGTTTCGCCCACCTCCTTTTCGACCCGTTCGATGAATTCGTGCAACTCGTCGAGCGAATAGGTATTGCCCAGCGACAGCATCGGGAAGTGGTGCCGCACGCTGCGGAACTCCGAGGTGATGTCGCTGCCCACGCGCACGGTGGGGGAGTTGGGGTCGGCGTATTCGGGGTGCGCCGCTTCGAGTTCCTGCAACTCGCGCAGCAGGAGGTCGAATTCGAAATCCGAGATTTCCGGCGCGTTTTCGACGTAGTATTTTCGGTTATGATCGTTGAGCTGCGTGCGCAGTTCGCGTATGCGTTCGAGTATACCCATATATATTATTGTTCGCGCTAAATTACACAATTTGTTTGGAACATCCATAAAAATCAAAAAAAATGCAAAAAAAATCGGAAGATGAAGGGCGGTATACAAATTTTGTTTATACTTGCACAAAATTTTACGAGTTTTATGGTAAAAGCCATGGCGAATAAGAAACATTTGGTAGCGAGTTTCCACAATCTCTCTCCTGAATTACAGGAGGAAATCAAGCAGAAATATCCGCTTGGTTTTACCGATGCGATGATTCGTGTCGATAAACCGAACGGCGATTTCTTCTATGCCGTTCCTTATGATACCGACGAGATCAGTTATCTCGTTAAAATCGACGTAAAGATCGACGATCTGTCCGAAGACGAGGAGGAGAAGGAGTATTACGACGACGAGATCAAGGGCGCCGACGACATCCAGGAGGAGAGCTCCCAGGCGGAGGAGGCGACGGACGACGACGTGGAAATCTGACGGCCGGTGCTGCCGGTGCGCTACCCGACTTTCCGAGAGGACGGTCGGGTTTTTCATTGCCGCCGCAGACGGCGTTCCGAACGGATGTGCGCCCTGCGGGCGGCGGCCCGATTCCGCAGGCGGAACCGCCGAGAACCCGAATGGAGGCGGACCGGCTTTTTCGGCCCTTGCTTTGCAGGGAGAGGGGGTTGCGGGTGCCCGTCGGCAAAGCGCCGGCAACTCCGGATTCTTGACAATTTGTTGAAAAGTCCCGCAGCGGGATTGGGTATTTCGGAGAATAATTCGTATCTTTGAATGCAAAAAATGTCTTTTGCATAAAACAGATAACGGAAAAGAGATGAAAAAAGTCGATGTCATTCTCGGTTTGCAGTGGGGCGACGAAGGAAAAGGCAAAGTGGTCGATGTGTTGACCCCCCATTATCAGGTCGTGGCCCGCTTTCAGGGTGGCCCCAATGCCGGGCATACATTGGAGTTCAACGGGGAGAAGTACGTGTTGCGTTCGATCCCTTCGGGTATATTTCAGGGCGATAAGGTCAACGTGATTGGCAACGGCGTGGTGCTCGACCCGATCCTCTTCAAGGAGGAGGCCGAGGCACTGGCCCGCAGCGGCCACGACCTGACGGAGCGGCTCTACATCTCGAAAAAGGCGCACCTGATCCTGCCCACGCACCGCGTGCTGGACGCTGCGTTCGAAGCGGCGAAGGGCAGTTCGAAAATCGGCACCACGGGCAAGGGCATCGGCCCGACCTATACGGACAAGATCAGCCGCAACGGCGTGCGTGTGGGCGACATCTTCCTCGACTTCAAGAAGATTTACGAAGTGGCCAAGGCGCGTCACGAGAACATTCTCGAATCGCTGGGTTACAACTACGATATCGACGAACTGGAACGACAGTGGTTCGAGGGGATCGAATACCTCAAAAAGTTCCGCATCATCGACAGCGAGCACGAAATCAACCGCTTCCTCGCCGAAGACAAGGCCATTCTGGCCGAAGGCGCACAGGGTACGCTGCTCGACGTCGATTTCGGTTCGTACCCGTTCGTGACCTCTTCGAATACGATCTGTGCGGGCGCCTGCACGGGCCTCGGCATCGGCCCCAACCGTATCGGCGAGGTCTACGGCATCTTCAAGGCCTATTGTACGCGCGTGGGCAGCGGGCCTTTCCCGACGGAGTTGTTCGACGAGACGGGCGAGGCACTGTGCCGGCTCGGTCATGAGTTCGGTGCGGTGACGGGGCGCAAGCGTCGTTGCGGCTGGCTCGATATGGTGGCGCTCAAATATGCCATCATGGTTGACGGCGTGACGAAACTCATCATGATGAAGGCCGACGTGATGAACGATTTCGATACGATCAAAGTGGCCGAGGCCTACGAGATCGACGGCCGTCGCGTGATGGAGTTCCCCTACGACATTCAGGACGACGTGAAACCCGTCTACCGTGAGTTCAAGGGGTGGAAAACCGATTTGAAGCAGGTGCGCCGTTACGAGGATTTTCCTGCCGAGTTCAAGACCTATGTGGAATATATCGAACGCGAGACGGGCGTGCCCGTGGCGATCATTTCGGTCGGGCCAGACCGCGACGAGACGATCGTCCGGCAGTAGATAGACGTATTGACGATATCAAAATATTGAATATTCTATGAGACGAATCTCTTTGCTGTGCGTGACGTGCGCTGCGGCGATGATGGTGGCCGGCGGCTGCGCGTCGATGTCGGGGACGCTCAAAGGCGGCCTCATCGGCGGCGGAGGCGGCACGGCCGTCGGCGCCGGTATCGGTGCGTTGGCCGGCGGCGGCAAGGGCGCTGCGATCGGTGCCGGCGTAGGGCTGGCGCTCGGCGCGACGGCCGGTGCGCTGATCGGCCGCAAGATGGAGAAGCAGAAGGCCGAATTGGCGGCTATCGAGGGGGCCGAAGTCGAAACGGTGACCGATACCAACGGGCTGGACGCCATCAAGGTAACCTTCGACACGGGCATTCTCTTCCCGACCAACGGAACGGCGCTCAACGCTTCGGCGAAGGCTGCGCTTGACAAGTTCGCCATCAGCCTGTTGCAGAATCCCGATACGGACGTGACCGTTTTCGGCCATACCGACAGCACGGGGACGCTCGCGGTCAACGAGCGTATTTCGCTCGAACGTGCGCAGGCCGTTCGCAACTATTTGGAGACGAAAGGAATCGCCTCGAACCGCTTCCTCAAAGTCGAGGGCAAGGCCTATACCGAGCCGGTCGCCTCGAACGATACGACCGAAGGCCGGGCGGCCAACCGCCGCGTCGAGGTTTACATCTCGGCCGGTCAGGCGATGATCCGGCAGGCGCAGGAGGGGACGCTCCAATAGGATTTTCGGCGGGTTTTCCGGTGGGAAACCTGCCGTTTTTCGTGAATATACAATGCTAACTTAAAACTATACGAATGAAAAAAGCGTTGAAAATCGTTGTATTGGCAAAGCAGGTGCCCGATACCCGCAACGTGGGTAAGGATGCGATGACGCCCGAAGGGACGGTCAACCGCGCCGCTCTGCCGGCAATCTTCAATCCCGAGGATTTGAACGCCCTCGAAATGGCGCTCGCTTTGAAGGACGAGACGGAGGGTTCGACCGTGCATATCCTGACCATGGGTCCCCCGCGTGCAGCCGACATCATCCGCGATGCCATGTTCCGCGGCGCCGACGGCGGTTATCTGCTGACCGACCGCAAGTTCGCGGGTGCCGATACGCTGGCGACCTCCTATGCGCTGTCGTGCGCGCTGCGCAAAATCCGTCCCGACGTGATCGTCGCAGGCCGTCAGGCGATCGACGGCGATACGGCGCAGGTGGGGCCGCAGGTGGCCGAGAAGCTGGGCTGGCCGCAGGTGACCTATGCCGAGGAGCTGCTCGAAATCAAGGCGGACTCGCTGGTTGTCAAGCGCCGTCTGGAACACGGTACGGAGATCGTCGAATGCCCGCTGCCGCTGGTGATGACCGTCAACGGCTCGGCGCCCGAATGCCGTCCGCAGAATGCCAAGCGCGTGATGAAGTACAAGTTCGCGCAGACCAAGTCCGAGATTGCGGCCGCTCCCGACTGCATGGCTTCGGCGATGGCCTCGGCGAAAGCGTATTTGCAGATCGTCGAGCTGGCGGCGGCCGATGTCGATCCCGACGAGACGCAGCTGGGGCTTGTCGGCTCGCCGACGAAGGTCAAGAAGATCGAGAACGTCGTTTTCCAGGCCAAGGAGTCCAAGCGGCTCACGGCGGCCGATGCCGATATCGAATCACTGATGGTTGAACTCATTGCGAGCCACACGCTCGGTTAAAGATCGGAGGATATTCTGTTATGAACAACATATTTGTCTATATCGAGCTCGAAAACGGCGCGGTCGCCGACGTGAGCCTGGAATTGCTGACCAAGGGCCGGGAGCTGGCCGACGAGCTGGGCGTCAAGCTCGAAGCCGTAGTGCTGGGGCACGGCGTCGCCGGCATCGAGAAGGAGCTGGCCAAATACGGCGCCGACACGGTCTGGGTGGCCGACGACGAGATCTTCGCGCCGTTCCGCACGCTGCCCCATACGGCTGTGCTGTGCGGCCTGATCCGGCAGGAGAAGCCGCAGATCGCCCTGTTCGGTGCGACGCCCGTGGGCCGTGATTTCGCGCCGCGCGTGTCGTCGGCGCTGCACAGCGGTCTGACGGCCGACTGTACGCAGCTCGTGATCGGCGACCACACCGATCCCAAGACCAAGACAGATTATAAGAACCTGCTCTACCAGATTCGTCCCGCCTTCGGCGGCAACATTATCGCCACGATCGTCAATCCCGACCACCGTCCGCAGATGGCGACCGTCCGCGAGGGCGTGATGCGCAAGGAATACGCCGCCAAAGCGGGCGCCGGCGAGGTGAAGCCGATCGACTGGCGTCCGATGGTGCAGGATACGGATTTGGCGGTGAAGATCATCGACCGCCAGATCGAGGAGCGCAAAATCAACATCAAGGGTGCGGGCGTGATCGTGGCCGGCGGCTACGGGATGGGTTCGAAGGAGAACTTCAAGCTCGTGCACGAACTGGCCGAGGTACTGGGCGCCGAGGTGGGCGCCAGCCGTGCGGCCGTCGACGCGGGCTTCGCCGAACATGCGCGTCAGGTGGGGCAGACGGGTGTCACCGTGCGTCCGAAACTCTACATCGCCTGCGGTATTTCGGGCCAGATCCAGCACACGGCGGGCATGGATCAGTCGTCGATGATCATTTCGATCAACACCGACGCGGAGGCGCCGATCTGCAAGATCGCCGATTTCGCCATTACGGGCGACGTCAACGAGGTGATTCCCAAGATGATTAAGTATTACAAACAAAACTCGAAGTAATGGCTAATTTCTTTTTAGATAACAAGGATTTGCAGTACCACCTCGAGCATCCGCTGATGCGTAAGATCGTGGAACTGAAAGAGCGCGGATTCGCCGAGAAGGACACCTATGATTATGCGCCGCAGAATTTCGAAGACGCCATGGACTCCTACCGCAAGGTGCTGGCGATCGCGGGCGAGGTGTGCGGCGACGTGATCGCCCCCAACGCCGAGAGTGTAGATCACGAGGGGCCGAAGGTGGTGAACGACCATGTGGTCTACGCCGAGGGCACGCAGCGCAACCTGGACGCGGTCGTCAAGGCCGGCCTGAGCGGTCTGACGCTGCCGCGCAAGTACGACGGCCTGAATTTCCCGCTGCTCTGCTTCGTGATGACCAACGAGATGGTGGCGCGCGCCGACGCCGGCTTCGAGAATATCTGGGGCTTGCAGGACTGCGCCGAGACGCTCAACGAGTTCGCCTCGGAGGAGCTCAAACAGAAGTACCTGCCGTGGGTTTCGGCCGGTGCGACCTGTGCGATGGACCTCACGGAGCCGGACGCCGGTTCGGATCTGGGAGCCGTGATGTTGAAGGCCACGTGGTCGGAGCAGAAGGGCACATGGCTCCTGAACGGCGTGAAGCGTTTCATCACCAACGGCGACGGCGACGTATCGCTGGTGCTGGCCCGTACCGAGGAGGGTACGACCGACGCCCGCGGCCTGTCGATGCTCGTCTACGACAAGCGCGACGGCGGCGTGAAGGTGCGCCGCATCGAGAACAAGCTCGGAATCAAGGGCTCGCCCACGTGCGAGCTGGTCTTCACCAACGCTCCGGCACAGTTGGTCGGCGACCGTAAGATGGGCCTCATCAAATATGTGATGTCGCTGATGAACGCCGCCCGTCTGGGTATCGGCGCGCAGTCGGTGGGGCTGTGCGAAGCGGCCTACCGCGAAGCGCTGAAATACGCCAACGAGCGTGCGCAGTTCGGCAAGAACATTATCCGCTTCGCCGCGATTTCGGAGATGCTGTCGAACATGAAGGCCAAGACGCAGGGCGTGCGTGCGCTGCTCTACGAGACGACCCGTTTCGTGGAGATTTACAAGCAGTACACCCATATCTCGCACGAGCGTCCGCTCGAAGTGGAGGAGCGCCAGGAGATGAAATACTACAACAAACTGGCCGACGGCTTCACGCCGCTGCTGAAACTCTTCTCGTCGGAGTACGCCAATCAGATGGCCTACGACGCGATCCAGATTCACGGCGGTTCGGGTTTCATGAAGGATTACGCCTGCGAACGGCTCTACCGCGACGCCCGTATCATGAATATCTACGAGGGCACGTCGCAGTTGCAGGTCGTGGCGGCGATCAACCACGTGACCAAGGGCACCTATCTCGAACAGATCAAGCGTTACGAGGAAGCCGGGCATATCGAGGCCGTGCAGCCGCTCGTGGAGCGGCTCGTCTCGCTGCGCGCGAAGTTCGAGGAGGCGGTCGCCCATGTCGAGCAGATCGAGAAGGAGACCTGCGGCTTCAAGGAACTCCATGCCCGCCGTCTGGTCGAAATGGCCGGTTACCTGGCCATTACGCACCTGTTGGCGTTGCAGGCCGGAGATCGTGAGGAGTACCTCCTTTCGGCCGAAATCTACGGAAAACTCGCCGCCTCGAAGATCGAAGAGGCTTACGCCTACGTCATGGCTTCGACGGCCGCCGACGTGGAGCTGTTCAAGACGATCGAGTCGGAGACGCTCTGTTAAGCGGCGGTATATAGACCGAAAACGCCGGACTGCATCGACAGTCCGGCGTTTTCGGTTGCGTGGCGGCGCGGGGCCTTACCACAGGAGCCGGTGAAGGAATCCCGACACGCGCCGATACCCGTCGTGGACGGTTCGCATGACCTCGTAGACGACTTCCCAACGTTCGCGCAGCCGTGCGAAGGCGTCGCGGACGGCCAGCTGGTAGGTGAGCAGAGCGATCAGCAGCGTGAATCCGCCCAGCAGAACCGCTGCCAGCGGCAGCGACCCGAGCAGTTCGGCCAGCCAGAATACGAGCGCCGTCACCAGCAGGACGTAGGCCGAAAGGGCCATGACGAGGAAGAATACGAGTGCGCCGGCGAAGGAGCGTTCGGTGGAGTCGGAATACATGGCTGCGAATTACTTTTTGGCGGCGGCTTCTTCGACCTTACCCTCGACCTCGTGGTATTTGTCGCGGACTTTCCGGGCTTCGCGGTTTACGAGATCTTTGATCTGTCCCCGCACTTCGGCTCCCGACTTCGGGGTAGCCAGCAGGGTAATGACCGAGCCGAGCACCATACCGCCCAGCATCGCGAAAAAACAAGAACCTTTCATAGTGGCAAAATGTATTTGAAATTCACCCGCTACGATTGCAAAGTTCAGACCAAAAGCGTAACTTGCAGCATCATTCCCGCACGAAGCGGACGTACCGAATGGATCGATCGAGGGAACATACGGCGGCATTTACCGGACATCGACGCTACGACGGCGAGTGCGACGACGCATTGCGTGCCGTCGTGCGGGAGCTGTACGGCCGGGGTTTCCGTGTGTTTTGGAGCGGCATGGCCTTGGGATTCGACCTCGCGGCCGCCGAGGCGGTGCTCGCCCTGCGCGGGGAACTGCCCGGATTGCGGCTCTGCTGCGCCGTTCCTTTCCCCGGGCAGGCGGATCGTTTTCCGGAGGCGGATCGCCTCCGATATATGCGGATTCTCGATCGGGCGGACGAGGTGGCGACGCTCGCTCCGCGTTATGAACCGCGTTGTTACCTGCGCCGCGACGAGTTTATGGTGGAGCGGTCGGCCGCCGTCGTGGCATGGTTCGACGGCGGCAAGGGAGGGACGCGCTATACATGGGATTATGCGCGGCGCTGCAAGGCGGAGCGGATCAACTTGTGGTGCGACGGTCAACAGGAACTTTTCTGAGGCATTGCGGCCTCTTTTTTGCGGTTATCGGGTGAATTTTGGGACAGATCGGCCGAAGTGCCTTAATAGTTTTCGGCTTCGCCTTAGATACTCCCGCTCGGCATAATCAAGCTAACGCTTGCTTCTGCACTCGACTTTTCGTATCTTTGCATGCGGATGGGACGGCGGGCCGCACGGGCTGCGGGAGAAGCCCTCCTGCGGATGGATTCCGCTTCGGTGGCGATCGGGCGATACTTGCCCGCATGGGCGGAGCCGAAGGATGGGAAAGCCGCCTCGGCCGGCCGCGCGGACCGAACCGCGTCGGAACCGACAAGATTGATTATGAAAAAAGTCCTTACCTTTTCCCTTTTACTCGTGTTGGGGCTCGTCGCCTCGCAATTGCTGCCGGGGCTGCTGGGTGCCGATTACGCTTCGTTCAAGATGTGCTCCGATACGCTGTTGTACGTCTGTCTGGCCTTTATCATGATCAACGTCGGCCGGGAGTTCGAGATCGAAAAGGGCGAGTGGCGCTCCTATGTAAGCGACTATTTCATCGCAATGGCCACGGCTGCCGTGCCGTGGATTTTCATTACGCTCTACTACATGTTCGTGATGCTCCCGTCCGTCTACTGGGGCGACGCCGAAGCATGGAAGGAGAACCTGCTGCTGAGCAGGTTCGCCGCCCCGACCTCGGCTGGTATCCTCTTCACGATGCTGGCGGCGCTGCACCTCAAATCGAGTTGGATGTATCGCAAGATCCAGGTGCTGGCGATTTTCGACGACCTGGACACCATCCTGCTGATGATTCCCCTGCAAATAGCGATGATCGGCCTTCAATGGCAGATGTTCGTCGTCGTGGCGATCGTGACGCTGTTGCTGGTCGCGGGGTGGCGGAAACTGGGGCATTACGACCTGCGGCAGGACTGGAAATCGATCCTGCTCTACGCCGTCGTCGTTTTTGCACTTACGCAGGGGCTTTACGCGCTCACCGCTTTGCTGTTCGGCGAGTCGGGCGGCATTCATATCGAGGTGCTCCTGCCCGCCTTCGTGTTGGGCATGACGATGCGTCACCGCCATGTGGATTCGGCGGCCGAGGCGCGCGCGTCGTCGTTCGTGTCGTTCCTGTTCATGTTTCTGGTCGGCGTCAGTATGCCGCTGTTCATCGGCGTGCAGCACGCCGAGGCATTGTCCGGCCATCATTCGGTGACGGGCTCGCAGCCCATGATGTCGTGGGGGACGATCGCCGTGCATGTGCTGATCGTCTCGCTGCTGTCGAATCTCGGCAAGCTCTTTCCCGTCTTTTTCTACCGCGACCGCAAACTGAGCGAGCGGCTGGCGCTTTCGATCGGTATGTTCACACGCGGCGAAGTGGGCGCCGGCGTGATCTTCATCGCGCTGGGGTATAACCTCGGCGGCCCGGTGCTGATCGTCTCGGTGCTGACGATCGTGCTCAACCTGATCCTCACGGGCGGCTTCGTCCTGCTGGTAAAACGGCTGGCGCTGAAAGCCTACGGGACGCAGCCGTCATAGGAAGTTTCGTCCAAAATTTGTTTATTCGGGAAATTATACCTATCTTTACGGCGTAATAATCTTTCGCGCCGGCTTTCGGAGCCGCTCTTCTCCCCGTTATTTTATTACGAATCCGTCGAATCCGACTGCCCGAACCGAAGGGCGGGAAGCGCGTCGTAAGGTATCGATCCGGCCGGCGAAGCGAAGGTGCGAAGGGTGAAGCGCCCGCAACGGGTGTTTACGGGAAATGTCAATATGAAATCCGGCTCCGCAGGATGCCGTAATACGAGTTCGGCGAGATTCCATATTCACACGACTTTACAATTATCGATAAACTTATCTTACGTCGGACTCACGGATAAATACATGAATTTTCAGGAATTGAATTTGCCGAATGCGCTGTTGCGCGCATTGCGGGACAAGGAATACGAACGACCCACGCCCATTCAGATGCAGGCGATCCCCGCCGCTTTGGAAGGCAGGGATATCCTCGGTACGGCCCAGACGGGTACGGGCAAGACGGCGGCCTTCGCGCTGCCTGTTCTGGCGAACCTGCTGCGTCGGCCGCCCGTCGGCCGCGGACGTCCGATCCGGGCGCTGATCCTCACGCCCACGCGCGAACTGGCGTTGCAGATCGACGAGTCGCTCGGCGACTACGCCAAGTACACGCCGCTGCGTACCTGCGTCGTTTTCGGCGGCGTGAACCAGCGTCCGCAGATCGACTGCTTGAAGCGCGGCGTCGACGTGCTGACAGCTACGCCGGGGCGTCTGCTCGACTTGATCGGGCAGGGGCATATCTCGTTGAAGCAGATCGAATTTTTCGTACTTGACGAGGCCGACCGGATGCTCGACATGGGATTCATCCACGACATCCGGCGCTTGCTGCCGTTGCTTCCCGGACAGCGCCAGACGTTGCTCTTCTCGGCGACGATGCCCAAGACGATCGAACGGTTGGCCGCCGATCTGCTGAACGATCCCGTGCGCGTCGCCGTCGAACCGGTGGCATCGGTGGTCGATACGATCGAGCAGCGGCTCTGCTACGTGGAGAAACCCGAAAAGAAGCAGGCCCTGATCTCGGCGCTGAAAGAGAACGACGGCCGTTCGGTGCTGGTCTTCTCGCGCACGAAGCACGGCGCCGACCGCATCGCGCGGATCGTGTCGAAGGCCGGTATCGGTTGCGACGCGATCCACGGCGACAAGTCGCAGACGGCGCGCCAGCGCGCCCTGTCGAATTTCAAGGCGGGAAAAACGCGCGTGATCGTAGCGACCGACATCGCCGCGCGCGGTATCGATATCGATCAGTTGGAAATGGTCATCAACTACGACTTGCCCGATGTCGCCGAGACCTACGTGCACCGGATCGGCCGCACGGGCCGTGCGGGGCATTCGGGGATGGCCCTGACCTTCTGTGCATCGGACGAACGTCCCATGCTGGCCGACATTCAGAAACTCACGGGCAAGAAACTGCGCGTGATCGCAGGCTAAGGCCGGTCTCTGCGGAAAACCAACGATGCCCCGCATCCGTGATGGATGCGGGGCGTCGCCATCGTTCGCTTCCCGTCATGCTCCGCGTTCGGCCTCCAACGCCTCCGCTTCGGTGCGGTATCGGGCCGCTTCGCCGCAGGCGCCCCGCCGTTCGCAGAGGTCGGCCAGCAACATGAGGGTACGGACCAGCGAACGAAGATGGTTGCACCGTTCGAAGGGATCTTCGCACAGTTCGCGCAGTATGGCGGCCGATGCGAGGTAGGCCTCTTCGGCGCGGGCATCGTCGTGCATCTCCTCGTAGAGTCGTCCCAGCGATCGTCGGCACTGTGCCGTTGCGGGACGGTAGCGGTGCGGGTCTTCCCCGTCGAACTCGGCGTGTTTGTCCAATGCACGCAGGTACATGCGTTCGGCCTCGCCGAAGCGCCGTGCGTCGGCATGGAGGTTTCCCAACTGCCAGAACGTCGAGGCTACGTCCTCGCCGTAGACGAGCGGCGCAGCGGCGGCCATGCTTTCGTAAGCGGATAGCAGGCCGAGCAGCACCTCCTCGGCGCGGTCGTCGTCGAGACGAAGGCTCAACTGTTGGAGATCGCTCATCAGCGTAAGGCGGTTGAGCGTCAGGTCGCGCCGCCCTCGGTAGCTGTCGTAGTTGCGGAGCGCCTGCGTGAACAGGCGAAACGCCGTGCGGTAGGAGGCGGGCGTGTGGCGCCACCAGTAGAATTTTCCCAGCGTATGCTGTGCCTCTGCGAGTCTGGGACGGTAGGTGTTCGGGCGTCGTTCGACGGCCTTTTCGTAGCGGGCGACCTCTGCGCGGCAGCGGGCGATGCATTCGCGCAGCCAGGCACGGTGTTGCTCCCGTTCGGCTCTTTTGTCGGAGTTCATGGTCGGTTGGGATAAGGATTGAAAAAAACGCTGCGGTAGACCGGATCGGCTGCCGCAGCGTTTTCTTTCGGGTTCGGCAGCGTGCTACCAGTTGAGAATCTTCTTGAAATCGAAGACTTCGGGGTCGGCCACGTACGCCTTGGCAGCCTCGTAGTCGGCCGGCGTGATGTAGTTCATCAGGTTGTCGATTACCTGCTGGATCTTGTCCGAGTCGATATTGACCAGACGGGGCGGAATCTTGCCCGTGGCGGGATCCTGCAAGTCTTTGAGATAGAGCGGCGACACGAAGCCGTCCTGGCTGATGTAGACCATGCAGCCCGTCTTGCCCTCCGAGAAGAGTTTGTAGACGCCCATGCCCAACTCCGAGCAGTAGACCAGATCGTAGGCGATCGGAGTCTGGCAACGTACTTCGTAACCTATCTCTACGGGACGCGACTTTACCTTGATTTTCAGTTCTTTGAGCTTGTTTTCCAGCATCTCGTTGAAGATATGCGCCTTCGATACTTTGCCCAGTTCGGGATGGCCGTGCTCGTCGTAGGAGAAATGGATGCCCGATTTCTTGATCTCTTCATCGCTCAGGGCGTGGAACACACCTTCCGAGATCATGGCCACGCCGTAGTCGATGCCCATGATCTTGCGCTTGATGATCGACGAAACGACCAGGTTGACGATCTTCTCGACGGTGATCTCCGTCTTGTTGAACATCTCCGGAATGACGATCATCGGGTAGTGGCAGGCCGAGCCGATGCCGAAGGCGAGGTGTCCTGCCGAACGGCCCATGGCCGCTACGACGAACCAGTTGGCCGACGTGCGTGCGTCGTTGTAGACAGCGCGGCCGATGACCGTTCCGCCCTCCTTGGCCGACTGGTAGCCGAACGTCGGCGTGCCGGCCGGCAGCGGCAGGTCGTTGTCGATCGTCTTCGGGACGTGGATGTTGGCGATGGGGTAGTGCTTCGCTTCGAGGAACTTGGCGATGCGGTTGGCCGTCGACGCGGTGTCGTCGCCGCCGACGGTCACGAGCAGCTTGACGTTGTTCTCGGTGAAGAAATTGAGGTTGAAATTCTCCTCGAAATCCTTGTCGGTCGGTTTGAAACGGCTCATCGTGAGGTACGAACCGCCCTGATTGAAGATGTAGTCGGCCTGCGTGAAAGTCAGGTCTTCGTAGCGGGGCGAGGGATTGAAAAGACCCGAATAACCGTAGTGCAGACCGATCACGCGATACCCTTTGGCAAGGAACGTTTTGGCGACGCTGCCCACCACCGTATTCATGCCCGGTGCGGGACCGCCACCTGTAAGAATTGCAATTGCCTCTTTCATAGTGCTTTAAAGTTATGATTGTTCAGATGTTCCGAATCTGTTCTTTTCGCGTCCAAAATTACAAAATATTTTAATAAACCCGAAACAATCCTCGGCAAAATTCCGGCCGGTCGGGACAAAAATCTACCTTTGTCCCTCGCCGGCCGGTTTTCCCGGAATGCGGGCGGAGGCAGTCCGTCGTATGCCGGACGGCAAGGAGTTCCGTTTCCGAGCGGCGAGGGGCGTCTTTCGTCTCCGTCGGCACGGCGTTTGGAAAAAGAAGGACGGTCCGCTTCGTGCGGACCGTCCACCACTGGGTGAAAATGTATGATTGTTACTCAACTACTTTCACATTGATCGCCTGAATGCCCTTGCTGCCCTCGCCGAGTTCGTATTCAACTTCCTGCTTCTCGTTGAGAGCCTTGAAACCGTCTTTGACGATGCCCGAGTAGTGAACGAACACTTCCTTACCGTCTTCGCCAGTAATGAATCCGTAGCCTTTCTTGCCATCGAACCATTTAACTTTGCCTTTCATAAAAATAGAATAATAGATTTGTCTGGCAAAGTAAAATAAAAACAATTGAATGTCAAAACTTTTTGGCTTGTTTTTTGAACCGATTCATGAAAAAATGCGAAATTATGCATATATTTGTCTGTGAATTCGGCAAGAAACGTGACCGATAGAACTAAGAATATGAATGCCAGAATCATAACCGCGCTGCTCGCTCTGCTGGGTTTCGGAGCGGCCTGTTCGGGCGTGAAGGAGACCGCGAAGAGTACGGACAGCCGTGCGGATAGCGTGAGGGTCCAACGGCCGATCCGCCTGATGTACGGCGTGCCGGTGCGCGAATTCCAGGCACGGCCGCTGGCCGATTCGGCTCGCGGCGAAGGGCGGCTTCCGTCCGCCGAGGCGCAGCCGGAAGATGTTCCGGCGAAGTGACGGCGCCCTTTCTGCGATACGAAAACCCCGGCTTCCTTGCGAACCGGGGTTTATTGTGAGCGGGACCTGCGCCCGCGATCGGATTGTCTGAAAAAAAGAAAGAGACCGCTCTTTCGTGATCTCTTCCCTAATCGATGTTCGACTTGTTCGATTCCAGAACTTTGAGGAACCAGTCGGAGGTCATCATGTCCAACAGTTTGTTGGTGAGGTTGCTCTTCAGCGTCCGCGAGGCAACCACGGTGTTTTTGATCATTCGTACCATACTTAACCTGAATTGCGATCCGCGTTCGAGTCGCCTCTGCGGCGGATCTGTTTTCTAACCTTAACCGATGCAAAGATAATACAAATAAAGGTAAGTTGGTAAATATTTTTAATAAATTTTTCAGAAAATTTAATAAGATATATTACTGTATATGATAATCAGTTTGTTGCATGATTCGAAAGATATTCCCTTTTGGGGGGCTTACGAGTGTCGGTTTGGCAGCATCGGAACGTTGAACCGGCATTTTGGCACTTTGGTGCGGCCGCAGCGGAAGAATCGTATGGAATTATCCCGATCCCGTTTCGTGTTGTTGCGACGATTGCGTATGGCGTTTCTTTCTCCATTTTTTCGCCTCGGCACAGTCTGAACAAGTTCGGCTCTGTACACGGCTTAGCGAAAACGTTTTCCCTGATTGTCCGAAGAACGGCAGTCCGCAGCTACCCGACACAGGGATATGCTCTGTTCGCAAGAGTTCGCACGCATCCTTCGCCGGCTATGGACGGCGATGCGACTCAGAGAAGGATAGTCCCGAAAGTTATTCCCGGTAGATGAGCGCTACGGCCGAGACCGAGACGCCCTCTTCGCGGCCCTCGAAGCCGAGCCGCTCGGTCGTGGTGGCCTTGACCGAAACGCAGTCGACACCGATTCCCATGACGTCGGCCAGCGTCCGGCGCATCCGGTCGATGTGGGGGCGCAGTTTGGGTCGCTGCATCCGGATCGTGCAGTCGACGTTGCCGATGCGGTAGCCTTTTTGGGCGAGCAGCTCCGCGACGCGGTGCAGCAGCAGTTTCGAGTCGATACCCTTGTAGTCGTCCGACGTGTCGGGGAAATGCAGCCCGATGTCGCCCAGCGCGGCGGCGCCCAGCAGTGCGTCGCAGAGGGCGTGGATCACCACGTCGCCGTCCGAGTGGGCGACGCACCCCTTGTCGTGTTCGATCCCGACGCCGCCCAGCACGAGGGGCAACCCTTCGGCCAATGCGTGTACGTCGTATCCGTGTCCGATTCTGAAAAGCATGGGCATCAATCGTCTAAGTCGTTGAAATAATCTCGGTCGATCCGTTTGATTTCATAAGAGAACGCAGTCGTGACCCCGAGTCCGTATTCGATCATGAGCTGTGTCAGTTTCTCTCCGTCGATTTTGACCAGTTTGACTCCCTGGGGTTTGTAGGATTGCGCCTCTTTGGTGAAAGAGGAAGTGGTGATAAAAATCCCTTTCGTACTTCCCTGTCCGGCGAGTGCACCCACGAATTTTTGCAATTCGGGACGTCCGACTGTATTGTTCCTGTTCCATTTCTTGGCCTGGATATGGACGACGTCCAGACCCAGCTTGTCCTCCTTGATGATACCGTCGATTCCTTCGTCTCCCGTGCGTCCGATTGCCTGTCCCGCATCTTGAATCGAACCGCCGTAGCCCATCTTGACCAGAAGCTCGACGACGAGCCGTTCGAAAAATGCGAAATCCTGCATCAGTACGACATCCAGCAGTTCGGACGACAGTTTATTGTGTATCTGTTCGTAGGCGTGGGCGATCGTTTCTTCCGGATCGATAGCAGGCGCGCACTCGTTTTCCCGCGTCTTGTCGTTGCGGGACGACGGGGCGTAGAAATCGACGAAATTCGGGTATCCCGTCAGGTAGGTTACGTCTATTTTCTTTTTGGATTTTAAAGCCTTTATTCCCAGAGAGGTGATCGAGAGTATCCCTCTTTTTCTCTGTTCGAGCAGTCCCGCCTTCTTTAAGTAGGTTTTTGCCCAGCCGACGCGACCTGAAAAAAGTGCACGATGGCCGCTGGGAGCTAACTGTTCCCGTTCTTCCCGGGTGAGTTCGAATCGGTCGGCCAGTTGCTCTATGACGTTTTTGAAGAGATGCTCCTGTCCGTCCTGAATACATTCCAGCAGAGGCCGCATCAGTGTTTGGTAGTCCGGAATCATGGTGTTCGATTATATCAGACAAAATTAAGTAATTTCTCTTTAAAATGGATATTCTTTTGTAATTTTGTGCATATTCAAACCGAAACAGAGATGACAGATTTGACGAAACTCGCACCCTGCGAGGTGTGGACGGAATTCGAGGCGATCACGCGCGTACCGCGGCCCTCGAAGAAGGAGGAGAAGATACGCGACTACCTGGTAGGCTGGGCGAAGGAGCACGGATTGGAGTACCGGTGCGACGCGACGGGCAACGTCGTGATCCGCAAACCGGCGACTACCGGTTACGAAGGGCGTCCGACGGTGATTCTTCAGTCGCATATGGATATGGTCTGCGAGAAAAATTCGGACGTGGCGTTCGACTTCGAGCACGACGCGATCCGCACCCGCATCGACGACGGGTGGGTGCGTGCCGAGGGGACGACGCTCGGCGCCGACGACGGGATCGGCATGGCTGCCGCACTGGCGATGCTGGCCTCCGCGACCGTCGCGCATCCGGCGCTCGAAGCGCTCTTCACCGTCGACGAGGAGACCGGCCTGACGGGAGCGTTCGGGCTGGGCGAGGGGATGCTGACGGGGAAGTACCTCATCAACCTCGATTCGGAGGACGAGGGCGAACTCTTTATCGGCTGCGCCGGCGGCGTGGATACCGTGGCCAAATTCAGCCCGATGGTGACGCCGGCGCCCGACGGGTTCGAATATTTCCGTATCGACGTCAAGGGGCTGGCCGGCGGCCATTCGGGCGACGACATCGAGAAGGGGCGCGCCAACTCCAACAAGCTGGTGGCGCGGCTGCTTTACGAGCTGCTGCCCTACGGGCCGGTGCTGAACCGTTTCGACGGCGGCAACCTGCGCAACGCCATTCCGCGCGAGGCGTTCGCCGTCTTCGGCGTTCCCGCCGAGACGGCCGGCGACGTGTGCGAGCGCTGCCGTGCGTTCGCCGTCGAGATCGTCGAGGAGTTCAAGTACACCGAACCCAATTTGCAGATGACCCTGAACAAGATCGGGGGGGTCGAGTGGGTGCTCGATCCCGTGACGATGCAGTCGCTCGTCGGGGCGCTCGTCGGTCTGCCTAACGGCGTGCTGGCGATGTCGCACGCCGTCGAAGGGCTGGTCGAGACCTCGTCGAATCTGGCGTCGGTGAAGTTCGGTGCCGAGGGGATCGTGGTCACTACGTCGCAGCGTTCGTCGGTGGAGAGCGCCAAGCGTTATGCCGCACAGACCGTCGAGGCGGTGCTGCGGCTCTCCGGCGCCGAAGTCGCCCATTCGGACGGTTATCCCGGCTGGTCGCCCGATCCCGATTCGTACCTGCTGCACGTCACGGAGCAGTGTTACGAGCGGCTTTTCGCCGTGAAGCCCAAAGTACGGGCCATCCATGCCGGATTGGAGTGCGGGCTGTTCTTGGAGAAATATCCGGAGTTGGACATGGTATCGTTCGGCCCGACGCTGCGCGGCGTGCATTCGCCCGACGAGCGGCTGGAAATCGCCACCGTGCAGAAGTTCTGGGATCTGCTCTGCGCCGTGGTGGGGAGTCTCTGAGCGTCGGAGACCTGAAAAAGAGAGGAGCGTCGTTATCCGACGCTCCTCTCTTTTTCGGTCGGTGCGGCTCCATGCCGGCCGCTGTTCGCCGGTTCCGGACGGGCTGCCCGGCGATCTACTGTTTGCCGCCCTGCTTGTTGCCGCCGTCCATCATGTCGTCGTTGGAGATCGACTTGCGGGTTTTCCTGACCTGGACGTTCTGCTTTCCGAAGCGCCAGTAGGCGCCGATCGATAACTGGCGCGAATGGTTGCGGCTGCGGCTCTGCGAGCGATAGGTCGGGGTTTGCGCCGTGGAGCTGTACGTCTGGTATTTGGTGAAGGGGTTGTAGCAGCTGACCGAAATCTGCAACTTCTTGTCGAAGAACTTCTGCGAAAGGGTGGCATAGGAGTAGAAGTAGTCGCCCGACTTGCGGCCCAAGTTTGCGCTGCCGCTGTTGTATCCTTCGCCCAGCGAAACGGTGGCCGCTTTCCAGAGCGCGATGTTCATGTTGAGGTTCTGGTCGAAGGTGAACTCCTCGGTGGAGATCTCCTCTTGGGGCAGCCGGTAGTGGCTGTAACCGCCCCGCCCGTTCAGTGCGAAGGAGAACTTCTCCGAGGGGGAGTAGTTGACCGAAAGCCGTGCGCTGGCCGTGCGCTCGCGCACGTTGTTGCTGTACGTCGTGTGCGAGACGCCCTGATCGTCGACGCTCGTCCAGCTCGAAATGCCGTCGTTCGACAGGTGGCCCGACAGGGTGAAGGTGCCGCTCCATTTGGGGGAGAAATAGTTGTATTTGAGCGACAGCGTATGTGTCGTCGATGCTTCTAGATCGGGGTTGCCCTGCGAGGTATTGTAAGGGTCGCTGTCGTCGAGGTAGGTCGACAGCATCGAGATCGAGGGACGGCGCAGCCGTTCGGTATACGAGAGCGAGAGGTTGTGCCCGTCGCGCGGTTTGTAGGTGAAGCTGAGGTAGGGGATGAAGTTCAGCAGGCGGTTGCCGTAATCGTAGATTCCCTCCCGACTGTTGTCGGCGTCGGCATGGTTCCACGTGCGCTCCATGCGCACGCCGGCACGCGCCGATACCTTCGAGAATTTCAACCCGTAGCCGAAATAGAGCGAGAAGATCTGCTGCCGCTGCCGCAGGTCGTCGTACTTGGTCATGTTCGTCGGATCGAACCCGACGGGATCGATCCACGGGATCTCGTTCTGGTAGCCTTTGTTGATCCGGTAGATATATTTGCTGCCGGCTTCGACGTAGTGGTGTTCCGCGAGCGGGTTGTAGTAGTCGAGCTGGAAGGTGTTCGTGAAGCTCCGGCTCGTATGGCGCTTGTAGAGTTGCGAAGAGGGGTAGTTCAGCACGCCGTCGTAGGTGACGAGATTGTAACCCTTGTCGGGGTCGATCTCGACCATGTCCGAAACAGTGAGCGTATGTTCGGGCTTGCGGAAACGCCGCTCGTAGTTGGCGCCGACCTGAAATCCCGTGTAGGGGTAGTTGTCGTAGTCGTGCGTGTCGTAGGCGACGGTCGGCGTTTCGGCGGCGTCGGACATGCGGATCCGGGTGTCGGAGCTGTTCTTCCATGCGCCTGTCCAAAGCGATCCTTCGAGGGTGACGAGGTTGAGCGTATCGGGTTGGTAGCTCAGGTTCAGCGTGACGTATTCGTTGTGGCCCTTGCCGTAGCCGGTCGATTCGGAGGTGTGGTAGCGCTGCTGTTCGGAGGCGAAATTCTCGCGCCGGCTTTCCGATGTGTAGGGGCGGTTCCTGCGGTTCATCTGAAAGAAGAACGCCTGGACCGAAGCGGCGAACTTGCCCTTCTGGACGGAGAGCGAGGCTCCGCCGTATTGCTGGCGGGTGTCGAGTCCCGTGTTGTAGTTGAGGCTGCCGTTGTAGCCGTCGAACTCCTTGCGGGCGGTGATGATGTTGATGATGCCGCCCGCGCCTTCGGCGTCGTATTTCATCGAGGGTTCGGTGATGACTTCGATCTTCTTGATCTGCGAGGCGGGCATACTGCGGATCACGTCCTTGAAATTCTTGAACATCGCCGACGACCGTCCGTTGACCAGCACCTTGAAATCGCTCTGTCCGTTGAGCTTCACGTTGCCCTCGGCGTCGATGGTCAGCTGCGGCACTTTGCGCAGGATCTCTTCGAGTGTCGACGATGCGGCCTGCGGATCGTCTTCGACCGAGTAGGTCGTTTTCTCGGCGTCGGCCGTGACGAGCGGTTTCTGGATGGTGACCGTCACCTGGTCGATGTCCACGCCCTGCCGCAAGCGGATCGTACCGGCATCGGTCGCGGCAGTGCGGAGCGTGACGGGCTGCGTTTCGGGATTGTAGCCCACCATGGTGATTTGCAGGCGGTAGTCGCCCGCGGCCTCCGCCGAGAGTTCGAACCGCCCCTGCGCATCGGCGGCGACGGCGGCGACGGCCGTCGAATCGCGCAGCAGGGCCGTCGTGGCGAAGCTCACGGGGGAGTCGTTCGCTGCGTCGACGACTTGGCCGCGCAGCAGGAATTTCTGCTGTGCGGTCATGCTCAGAGGCAGGAGCGACAGCAGCAGGAGAAGCGTTCGTTTTTTCATTTGTCAGGTGTTGGAACCGACGCGTTACGGTGCGCCGGCGAAGTGTCGTGCAAGGTATTTTGCAGGTTGTTGTCCACAAATATATCGATTCTTTTCCGAAAAAGCAATACCCCCCCCGCAGTGTGCGGATAATCGGGAAAATCGCTATATTTGTAGTATAATCAGGCTTATAAATTGTGCGAATAGTTCGTGAAATACTCTTTTCGGTTTTGTTGTTGCGCTGTTCGGGCGCGTTTGCACAGGCGTTCGACGACGAACCCTATTACCCCTTTGCACCCTACGAGGAGGAGCGGATGCCCGAATTGGAGAGCGATTCGCTGCTTTTTTACCGTGCCGTGCAGCAGGCTGACGACCTTTGGGCGGAGGTGTCGGCATTCCGCTTTTCGGCTGTTTCGTATCGCCGGCGGGGCGAAGACTATGCCTTGTCGCCCGTTTTGCTGGAAGGTGCGGAGGTGTCGTGGCGTTATCTGACCGCGCTTCGGCGGTTGCAGGCCGAGACGCGGTATGTCGCCGGTGCACGTCCGCAGGTCGGGAGGCTTTCGGTCGGTGCCGGTGCGACGGCGGTGTCGCTCACCGAATACGATCCGATGCCGGGCGGGGCGCTGGCCCTGCGTGCGGCGACCCGCAACTATCGCGCCGGTGCCGAAGGCTCGCTGGCGTTCGAACTGCCCCGCAGATGGCACCTGGCCGTGACTGTCGACGGGCGTTTCGGGCGCGATGCGCTCGTCGACGGCGTTTATACGCGGCAGACGACGGCCGCCCTGCGCGTCGGCCGCCGCACGAGGGGCGACGGATACTGGACGGCGGTGTTCGTCGTGCCGTTTACCGAGCGCGGTTTACGTTCCTCTTCGGTGAAGGAGGCGTTTATGCTGCGGGGTTCCAATTACTACAATCCCGCATGGGGGCGTCAGGCGGGCGATGTGCGTAACAGCAGGGTACGGCGCGAGGGGTTGCCGCTGAGTATCGTCGCTTATTGCGGCCGGATCGGCGGGTCGACGCTGTTGCGGGCATCCGCCGCGGTCGAGACGGGCATACGGTGCCAGAGTTCGCTGGCCTGGTACGACGCTTCGACGCCCCGTCCCGACAACTACCATTACCTGCCCAGTTACTTCACGGGCGAGGCGTTCGAGGCCGTCGACGCCGTGTGGCGCACCGGCGACGAACGCTATACGCAGATCGACTGGGCGGAGCTCTACCGCCGTAATCGGATGCAGCCCGACGGCGAGGCGCTCTATGCCCTCGAAGATCGGGTGGAACGTCCGCTGCGGATGCAGGCGGCGATTCGTATCGAGTCCGAGGTCGATCCGCAGTTGACCGTCGCCTGCGCGCTCAAGGTCGATTACGATGCGCTGCGCCGGTATAAACAGTTGCGCGACCTGCTGGGTGCCGACCGTCTGACCGACATCGATCATTTCCTGCTCGACGACGCGACCTACTCCAACCGTTTGCAGAACGACCTGCGCCACCCCGACCGGACGGTGGGCGAAGGCGACCGTTTCGGCTACGACTACCGCACCGTCCGCTGCGAGGTCGCGGCCGACGGTGTGGTGCGCTACCGTTCGGACCGGTGGACGGCGGCGTTCGGCGCAAGCGTGGGGCGCTGCGTCGTCCGGCGGCGCGGATTCTATGAGAAGGAGTTGTTTCCGGGCGCCGGCTCCTACGGCGGTTCTTCGCGGTTGCGGTTCACACCCTACGCGTTGCGGGCCAGCGCCGGCTATGCCTTTTCATCGCGCAGCTATCTCGAAATCTCGGCGTCGGCGTCGGCCGCGGTGCCCGACGTGGAGGATCTGTTTTTGCAGCCGCTCTACAACAACCGGACGGTGGACGATCCGTCCCTGTCGCGCCGCTACGGCGCCGAACTGGGTTTCGTCCGCACGGGCGGGGCCTTCGAGCTGCGGGTGACGGGCTACCTCGCGGCGACGCGGGACGAAATCCGCACTACCCGTTTTTTCGACGACCTCTCCTACGAATACTGCGATATGACAGTGCGCGGCATCGGCCGGCTCGATTACGGCGCCGAGGCGGCGGCCCGACTGCGCCTTACGTGGAATTGGAGCCTGTCGGCCGCCGTCGGTGCGGGCAGCCACACCTATGCGACGAATCCTTCGGTATGGCTCTACACCGATGCGGGCAACGAGCTCCGCGCCGACGGCGTCACGAGTTACATGAGCGGTCTTCGGCCCGGCGGCACGGCCTCGCTGGCCGCGACGGCAGGCGTGCATTATTTCGGCCGTTCGGGGTGGTATTTCTCTGCCGATGCGTCGCTGGTCGCCGGACGATGGGTCGCGCCGTCGTTCCATTACCGGACTTCGCGTGTGGCGAACCAGGCCTCCGATTCGCCCGAAACATTCGCTCTTTTCATGGAGCAGGAGCGGCTGGACGACTCCTTTACGGCCGATGTCTCGGCGGGGAGAATGTGGCGGCTGGGCGCGTCGAGACTGTCGGTCACGCTGTCGGTACGCAACCTGCTCGACGACTGTCGCACGGTCTACTCCGCCTACGAGTCCGATCGGGTACGGCGCCTGCGCAGCGGTGCCGAGACCTTTTACCGCCCGTTCGCTACGAGCCTGCTCTATGCCTACGGCCGCAGCGCGACGTTGACCGTGAGTTATAAATTCTAAGAAAATCGTTGGAATTTATTTTTAATTTCGCTAAATTGCTCTCGTAAAATTAAAACATATCGTTATGATTGTCGGAATTCCAAAGGAAATTAAGAACAACGAGTATCGCGTATCGCTTACGCCGGCCGGAGCCATGGAACTCGTTCGGCGGGGGCATACGGTCTACATCCAGAGCGGAGCGGGCGTCGACAGCGGATTCGCGGACAAGGAGTATCAGGCCGTGGGGGCGAAACTGCTGCCCTCGATTGAGGAGGTCTACGCGACGGCCGAGATGATTATCAAGGTCAAGGAGCCGATCGCACCGGAGTACGGGCTGGTTCGTCCGGGACAGCTGCTTTTCACCTATTTCCATTTCGCCAGCAGCGAGGCGCTCACGCAGGCGATGATCGCGTCGGGCGCCGTGTGCTGCGCCTACGAGACGGTCGAACGCAGCGACCGTTCGCTGCCGCTGCTGATCCCCATGTCGGAGGTCGCGGGCCGCATGGCCGCACAGGAGGGGCGCTACTTCCTCGAAAAGCCGCGCGGCGGCAAGGGAATCCTGCTGGGCGGCGTGCCGGGCGTGAAGCCGGCCAAGGTCTTCGTCATCGGTGCGGGCGTGGTCGGTACGGCGGCGGCGCGCACGGCGGCCGGTACGGGCGCTGACGTCACGATCTGCGACGTCTCGCTGCGGCGGCTTACCTATCTGGCGGACGTGATGCCCCGGAATGTCAAGACGCTCATGTCGTCCGAGTACAACATCCGCGAGGAGCTCAAACACGCCGATCTGGTGGTCGGGTCGGTGCTGATTCCGGGTGCCAAGGCGCCGAAGCTGGTGACGCGCGACATGTTGAAACTGATGGAGCCGGGTACGGTCATGGTCGACGTAGCGATCGATCAGGGCGGCTGCTTCGAGACGTCGCGGCCCACGACGCACGAAGATCCGGTCTACTATGTCGACGGCATCCTGCACTACTGCGTGGCCAACATCCCCGGTGCGGTGCCCTATACGTCGACGCTCGCGCTGACCAATGCCACGCTGCCCTATGCCTTGCAACTGGCCGACAAGGGGTGGCGGCGCGCCTGCGCCGAGAACGAAGAGCTGCGGCTCGGTCTGAACATCGTCGAAGGGAAGGTCGTCTACCGCTCGGTGGCCGAAGCGTGGGGGCTTCCTTACGAGCCGCTGCAAAGTTGATCCGCACCGTGTCGGACGATCCGGCCGCCCGCAGGCGGCCGGATCCGTTTGCGGAGACCGGATGTTTTTCGGGTTCGGCGGCCGGCCCCGATCGTGCGGGCGTCGGAACATGCGCCGGCGTGCGGGGGAGCGTTTGCGTATTTGCCCGAATTTGCCTATATTCGCCTCTCTAAAAAGCGGATTATGATCAAGAATCTTGTTTTCGACTTCGGGGGGATCATCGCCGACTTCGAGTTTTCGCGGGCGCTGGCGGCGTTCGAACGCGTCGGACTGAAAAATC